>JYMV01033543.1_pt1 | contig 30256 bp, 25 predicted proteins | sample 338911 | NCBI WGS metagenome assembly JYMV01 (sample SAMN03354496, study PRJNA234377) | hydrothermal vent metagenome | biome: Deep sea; feature: Hydrothermal plumes at the Eastern Lau Spreading Center, Western Pacific Ocean; material: Seawater | place: Tonga | collected 2009 | depth 2000 m m
GGCACCAACGCCGGCTCCTGGCTCCACCCCTGAAAGTGCAGATGCATCACTGGTGGTGCCGGATAAAATCGGAACGCTCGAAACTGAGTTGAGCTTGTACACCAATCAGCTCGAAAGGCGCAATCGGTTGGAACGGCGGAATCAAGTAGAAAGACGCAAGTAAGTAGACGTAGTTAGCAGAAAGACGTAGTAAATGCACACTCCAACGACTGAAGTGAACCTCAAGCGCGAATACCACAAATGGCACAGCGACAGTCTCAATCGCGAGATGGAACTGCTCAGCTTTGGTCATGCAGGCGCGAGAGTAATCGTTTTCCCGACCTCTTGCGGACGCTTCTTCGATTGGGAAAACCGCGACATGATCAACACCTTGGGTCATCATATTGAACAAGGTTGGATCCAAGTATTTTGCGTTGATAGCGTCGACTTCGAGAGCTGGTGGAATTTTGACGCGCATCCCAAAGACAAGGCACTGCGCCACCTTGCATATCACAAGTACATCATTGACGAAGTTCTTCCTTTTACGAAGAAGAGAAATGACAATGACTACGTCATTGCATTAGGTGCGAGCATGGGTGGCTACCATGCAATGGATATTGCGATGCGATTTCCTCAGAGCTTCAACAGAACAATCGGCATGAGCGGTCCTTACGACATGCATCAAATGAGCGAGCCGTATGACGTTTTCTCATGGATTCACGGTTACTACGACGATAATATCCGCGAGTGCGATCCTACTGAACTAGTGAAAGCTGCCTCTGATGAGCACATTGAGAAACTGAAGAAACTCGACATCATTTTCGCGATTGGGCAAACAGACCCGCTCTTTCGTGGCAATGCGATGTTCGATGACGTTCTAAACGCGAGAAATATTCCGCACTCCTTCCGCATCTGGGATGGTTTCGCACATGATTGGCCGTATTGGCATGAAATGGTGCTGCACTACATCGGCGGCGACGGGACAAGATAAACTACTGTAACCCTGAAGGCTCGGCCAACGGGCTGGTGGTGCGCTTCAGGTCAAAAATACCTGTGTCTTGCTTTTGGAGCGTAAAGTCTTTCACCGGTCCAAGGTTTCCGAAGCGATGCATGTTCGAAACAAGCCAGAATGGCAATTCGTGGTTTGTTTTTGCGTCGGTGATATCGATCATCTCGATGCCAGGCACCTTCGCAAGTGGCGTTGCCAGCGAACCTGGCGAACCGAGGCGCTTAAAACCTCCATGAGCAAATGCTGAAGCGCGCAAACGATCATCCGAACGAGAAAAATAAATGCGAGTCTTCTCAGCGTTCGCGGCGAACTCGTCTGCGTGATTCAAAAACGTCTTTCCGTCAGTATCCGCATTCGACATAATCAATTCATTGAACTTCTGCGGTTCCTGCGCGTTACCATGCGGTTTGCGACGCAACAGAGCTTGGTCCAAAATGATTGCACCCATACTATGCCCGACCAAGGTCATGTTATGCGCGCCAAGAATTTTCTGAACAGACCCGAGCGAAGACAAGAAACCATCGACAGTTTGCTCAGCCAAAGTTTCATTCTGCAAGTAGCGCGAAAACCCTTTTGGCGACACCCAGTCATATAGAAGGACTGGAACCTGCATGTGCGAAGCTAACTTGGCAGCACGCAACATCGACGTGTCGAAAGTAGCGCAGCAGCCATGGACGAAAACAACAGTTTCCTTGCTTCCGGACCGCTTGCGATAAGCATCAAATGCACCAACCATCTCGTCTCTTGTGAAGGTTGCGTTTCTGATGAAACACAGATCAGGCGGAGGAGCGAGAGGATGCAATTTCTTCGCATCATGATCCACCTTGAGGCGCTGCCATTGCATGCGCTCCTCTGTTTTCACATCCAAAGGTGAACGCACCGGATATGGCACCACAACATTCTTGACACCGAACAATAGACCGCTAAGATTCTCGTCTTCCGAATAATCAACGCTGCCGTTTTTGCCAGCGTAGGAACGATTGGTCGCAAAGAATACAGGTACAACGAGCCAATCTTGCACTCCCTTCGTATCGTCAGGCGGCGGTGGCATTAAGACTGAGCAGGAAGATAACAGCTGTGTCCAGAAGATGGAAAGCAAGATCATTAGTAAGCTTGAAACGCATCGTGTCCGCAAGCCAAAAACTATGGGTCGGGTATATTTCAGATTCGGGAAAGAATTCAAACTTTGCTATTTCCTTTGGCGGGTGCTCTACTTTTACTTTTCCGAAAGCGCAGCGCTCTAAAAGGATATCAGGCCGACCATAGCGCTTCTATACAAAATTATGGTCGCCTGGCGCTCACCCTGCGTCCCCATACGATTGTAGGGGCGGCATTCTTGCCGCCCGTGCCTCTCTTCACGACCAATTCACACGTGTCAAGGTAATGTCATACCCCCATGTTATGTTAGAGCAGACTCTATCCTTGCCAGTTTCTAGAGGTTTTCCATGTCAGACAAGACTTGCGGGCCGGCACAATTCGATGCAATTGCAACACAGTTGAACGAAGGCAACCGAAACGCCGCCAATACTCTCATCAACAAATGCACTCTCGGCTTGCCCGGCGCCACGGCATACTTCAATGACTTCCGCCAAAATGCTGAGGCAATAGTGAATGGAGACCCTGCGGCAATGAGGCGCTCCGAAGGAATCTTCAACGAACTCGCTAATCAAGAACGGCAATTATGGAGTTCCATTCGCGACGCTGCCAATAATAGAAATTCAAATGGATTGTGCAAACTGGAAATTGTGGAAGATCCACAATCCGGTCCGCACGCGAGATTGACAGGCGATAAATGTAACTAGTTTGGTTTTCGGGAATTTCAAGATTTTTTGAAAATTGCCGCGCTAAGGTGCGAAGAACTATCGCCAAAGTGTGCAACTCCCCGAGCCTATCAAACTACCTAAATGGAAATGTTTTTGCCTAACTTTGCGACCGCACATGGTCGCGCGTACGCTGCCTCCAACGAAGAGTACTTGCAGGAATCTCTTGAGCCACCTTACCGGCTAACCAATAGAGAGCTCCAGCAAATTCGTGAAATTCGAGAAGAAATAGAGTCGCGCCCGAAGTTGACTCGTTTCGAAGCACGGTATGTTCGAGTGCTGAAAACTGCAGAAAAAAAACTCTTCAGCTCCCGAACAGATTGCAATGTATTCATAGCAAAGGTTCGCGAGTTCCTAAATCAAGCAGCGCGAACCAGTTCAATCGACGACCGATCAGTTACGATTGCACTTCTAGTCGCCGCAATACAGAAGCAAGCGATGACGAAAGGTCTTAGTTAGCAAGTCATTCATCTTGCTCCGACTTTCTTTTTAGTGGCCGCTTTTGCAGCATCTCTTCTCGTCTCAAGGATGGCGGAACCAGCAGGACTAATTGTGTACTTGCGCTGCTTAGTCGGCTCACCAGCAGTACAAAGATCAATTAGTCCATAGATAGTATCTAACCAAAGAAGTCTAAAAGAAAACTCGTTGTCAAATGCAGTCTGCGCTTGCTCAGGCTGTATTTTGAGCTTGGAATAAACAGCCTTTCTAATCTCTTCCGGCGTTGCACCTTCAGAAACTTCTGCAAGGTATTCCAAGACATCCCATGACTCTTTACTTAGAATCTTGGCAGCGGCAGTGGCACAATCTTTTGCTTCTCCGTCTTTCAGCATTAGACCGTCACACGCTAACTCCTCCCGCAGTGCTTCGAAAGCATTTCTCGCAATACGAAACTGCTCTTGCGGTGTTAACTCCTTATCGTCTTTAGGTTCTAGTTTATTGTCGATAGATTCGATTATCCTCTTAATGGCCTTGGCAGACAGCGGACCCAACTCTTTCGAAAGCCATCCAACTACGATGACAAAAATTGGTCTAAGTTGATCTGGATCCATTGGAACCTCCTTGTTAGTTAGCATTTTGAGTCTGACACTTAAATACATTCACAAAAAAAGCTTTCCGGATTTTTCTTCATTTCATAATGGAGCGAAGTTAGTTCAACTGCGGTATCTCCACATGATATGCAGGATCATTTGGCGGTAACAGAAGACGACTGATCTTCTTCTCATTGCTCACCGCTTTGATAAACGCCTGGCTACGAGGTGCAATTGCGGCAGGATCGATATCCAAAACATTCAACTTCTTCGGATCCGCACAATGCTTAGAAACCTTTTCGGGTCCAATGCTGAGGATCAGCTTTTCCATCTCTGCCTTAACTTCGGTAGGGGTCTTTTTGCCGGTGAGCTTTGCATAGAGATCCACTACCTTGTCCCCGTTTGAACCATAGAGTGCGCGCTGACTCGCCGTACCATGTTTCACAAGGTTCTCGTACATCACACGCGCTTGATCTTTGGCAGTTCGTTGAGTGCTAGTTATGATCACCGAGGTAATACCAGCAGTTTTCAGAACACTTTTGAGCACATCAAGTGAGTATGTACTAACTGATGCAGCATCTTGTGGCTTTGCAAACTTAACCTGCGGTGTTGCTCCTGCGGCAGCTGCTGTCGCCGCTTTGGGAGCAGCTTCCGGCTTTACTGGGGCGGCAGCTTTGGCGCTCACTCCTGCTACAGCAGCTTTAGCTGGAGGCTTCTTTCCAGATTTTGTCTTGTAAAAGTTCACCAATTTTGCTTCTGCAGTCTTGTCGGCACAGGCATTTCCAATCGAGTGCATTACATCCCAACAATTCTTATCCGTAACAAACTTGAGTTCTCCGGTAAGAAACATAAGTGTTTCTGTCAGGCGACGATAGAACAACCCAGCAGTAAAGTGCCCGTCACTATTACAGAACAAATGCATCTGCAGCGCAGCCGCTTCGTACTTGCTAGCTTTCAATTCTTTAAGCAGAGTGGTCTGTCCACCACTATTTCCCGTAGTCAAAATGAACTTGCCGAGATTGTAAACAAAGCTAGACAATGCATCGAATTGATCTTGGGTTAGCAGTACACCAGCATCGGCTGTAATCTTGCTCGAATGAGAAGCAACATCCTTCTCAAAGAGCTCCTCTGCAGCCGCAAGAGTTATCCCATTTTTCATTGAGATTTTCTCTTGGGCTGACATCTTGTGTCCCCATCCAATAGTCATGACTCCCGGTGGATCTGCAGCACCTTGGTACGGAATGGCCAAACCATTTTTTGTCACGATACCTTCGTAGTGACGAATCAAATTGAGTCCCTTAGCAGATGTTTGCATTTAACCTCTCCCACAATAATTTAATGCGTGCGCCGCGATGCTTCCCCGCACCTAACAGCACAGAGAAAGTTCTAATTTTGATGGCTACCTCTGCGACAAAGTAGCGATTAGTTTTCTACCGTTTCTTCTTAGATGATTTCGGTTTAGGTGACCTTGCTCTTGCAGTTTGTTTCTTTTTGAGTGTATGCCTAGCGCCGGCTGTTTTCTTTTTGCCAGTTGCTCGGCCAACTTTGGACTTTCGATGTGTAGTTGATGTGGTTTTTGACTTCGATTTCGAGGTAGCCTTCTTTGATTTCGAAGCTTTTGCCTTTGATTTACTAGGCTTCGATTTATTCTTAGCTCCTGGCATTTTACTTGCCATTTCTACGGCAGCAGCCGCGTTCACACGTCCGTAGCCATACCAATCACTGTGTCCATCGGCATTGTATCTACCACCTGCCCGGTCAATCTGATCGCAAGTCTGCTTGAGGATGTCTTTGACCTGAATTGGTGTCAAAGTAGGGTTGACTGCAAGCATTAGAGCAACAACACCCGCCGTTCCGGGTGTAGCACTCGAGGTGCCGCCGAACGAGTTGGTGTACTTGCCTTCCGCGTCTCCGAGTTTAGTCGAACCAGGGTTGTAACCGCCCTTACCTGTGCGGTCGATAGTCCAAATGCCTGTCGTCAGTGTATTGTCCAGCAAATCGTTGCTAGGGAATGTGCACCACACTGACTTACCATAATCACTGTAAACGCTCCGCGTGCCGGTATCATTGCAGGCGGCGACAGCAATCAGCCGGTCGTAAGACGCATAGCCATCGTATTCCACTGATTCGTTTCCGTTCCCGGCAGCAAAAAGCACTACACAGCCTTTTTTCTTTCTTCCATTCAAAAGAGCGTAATCAATTGCAAGCTTTGTCGAATCAGGAAGCGGTACAAACTGTGTATGTGCTGGATCATTGGGATTCCAATACTCTCCATCCATCGGTCCCCAACTGCACGAGATAACATCCGCGCCATGATCAGCAGCCCACATAAAAGCATCGGCTTCATCCTGCGAGCCCAGATCAGAAGCAAGCCTGATGGGCATTAGTTTTGATTTGGGCGCAGTTCCTGATGCTTTAAACTTCCCATTTGCGCATGCAACGCCTGCAACAGCAGTTCCATGATTAGAATCAACGCCTACAGGTCGAGGATCTTTGTCACCTGATGTCGCATCATAAGGTGCGATGATTTTTCCCTGTGTTGCAAACTCTTCATGGTAGATGTCCACGCCATCATCGATAATGGCGATGATGATGCCATCCCCCTCAGTAAATTTCCATGCCTTTTCAACATTGGCATGCTGATCAATAACTGTCTGATTGATAGTAGTGCGCTTAAGATGCCATTGTTTAGAGTAGATGGCTTTCTTTCCTTTCTCCCTAATCAGTTCGGGGTGACAATACTCAACCAAGTTCTTATCGAGAAGTTCATCCGCTATTTCGAATATTGCTTGTCCTGTACCGTCTGCCGCGGCGACGAAAAAGCTATTTTTCGCATACTTGAGAGGACGCTTTATTGTTAGTTTCATTTGGTCTAGAAGCTTTTTACAGCTTGCGACCGACTCCTTGTCGTGAAATTTGACGAAAAGGTTCTCTGTGTAGATGACTGGTCGCTTGGACTGAGGATCAATCAGTGCTCTGCCAGCAAACTTGATCTCTTGCTCATCCTTGAGTACCTTCCGCGCATTGTCCCGAAGTGCAACAGTATGCCCCTCTCTTGGTTTCATTACTTCGACGCCGGGGCATTTTGAATCAAAGACAGTTTCAAACTTTGTAAGGAGCTTTCGACTCTCAAGGGAGAGTGGTGTAATAGGCAAAGCAGTGCCACGTTGCGTTCTAACGACTAACTCGTTACTCTCGACTAATTTAAAACGTTTACCACCCTTACCACCGTATTGAAATTCCACCATGGTCTAATACCTCGCATTCAATTCCTTCGTAGAGATACCGTGAAAAAGTTTCCAGAAAAAGTTCCACACAGCTTGCATAACGACATCATGTGCTATCGGACTGATGATCTCTTTGCGCTGGAAGGAAGCTCACACAAAGACGCACTATACAAATTGACCACTCGAAATAGGGTGTTCAGCGTCTTTGACGCGAGAGCATCGAGTGACAAGCCGGCCTCAGCTATTCCGTTGTATAGGGTGGGAGAGTGTGGTGCTCCGGCCTTACCAACCGGTTTAGTCTTTGTGCGCTTTTCCAGCAAAATACTTGTTGAATCCATAGAATCCTCTCTCAAATCAATCGGCTACCGAATAGCGAACGAAAGGACAGGACACCATAATGCTGCGTGGCTAGAGTCAATTGACGGATCAATAGAAACTTCATTAGCAAACGTCAGCCAGCTGGGTTCACTTCATGGAATAGAAGAAGTGCAACCCCAGTTTTTGAGTAGACGTTCAATGCGCTGACGTCACTCAGGTCCTACATGATTTCACAGGTCACGGATAATTTTACTCACGCGGGACATTAAATCTCGCCCGGCATTAGTCACTAAACTTACCGCCCGGGATCACTCGAAAGTGCCAAATGACAACCCTCGAGAGAAGCAAACATTTGATGTAGCATTTCCGTCTCTCCCATGCGCGCCAAACGTTTGATTGGTTTCATACCAGACAAAAATTAGGACGGCAGAAGCGGCAAAAAAGAGGAATATTTGCTCCGAAATTACAAAAAGATTTCTCGGAGTCGACACTTTCAATTTCTGCGAAATGTGGTTTCATTTCGTGGGGTCACTTTTTTACTGTGCCGGCAACATTTTCTGTTCTGGTACTAAATACAACATCAGTTGAACGCGGGGGGTCTCCGAATGCGTGGAAAGTTCGTATTGGCTTGTTTTTCAACCCTTTTGATCAGTAATCAGTGCGCATACGCAGCAGTCATGCACAGCTATCCAGTAAATGACGATGTTCAAAACGTTAAACGTGGGTTTTACTACTCTCTCCCTAAGACAATCATCAAAGGGACAGCCAAATACAACATCTATAAAGTCATTCGATTCGCAGATGAGGAAAAAACAGAGCCGATTGGAGGCGCCCTTTACGTGTCGCTCATTGAAGAGCCTATTCTTCTGAGTTACGCAATAACACGAGATAGGAACGCACGGTTTAGAGTGGATACAAAACGGCTTCGCTCATTCACAGTCGCTACAGATGCCGAATTCACACTTGACGAAAACAGCATTTTGATTGGTGTCAATGCAAATCTAGATGACAAAACGGGTGAAATACTTGAGTCTCTTGCAACGACAGGAGGAAATGTAGCTGGCATGATTGCGATGGCCGCATCTCAAGATCCGGCTCCGAAGGTGAAAGCTATCGAGTACAAGCTAATTGGAACTCATACTCAGAATTTTGACTTTGACATTGAAGATGACGTCTTGCAAGGTACAGCAACAGATATTACAGGCACTATTCCAGGAAGCACGGTAAGCACTATTTCAAAGTTCATAACTGATGATTCTGTTGCTCAAGGACTCATTCAGATGGCTGTGAAAGACGGGGGGCTCGAGCTAAATATGAAGCGCATGCTCCTGCCGCAGATTTCCATCGATGTTGAAATACCCAAAAGGCTAGCCCAATGCCCTTTAAACTCTTCGACAATCGAAAAGAGATACAACGATCACTGGACAGCGAAGATTCCATTTTTCGGAGATAACGGCAGAATACCCGGCGCAATTTTGCGTTCTCCCAAAAATCTGAAAGTGACTTACCTGATGACATTCGCAAGTGTGCCTATGTCTGGTCCAAATTTGGAGCATTTGGGAACTCCACCGAATCCAGCGCCACCGGCTCCCGCAGGCATTGGTCAAACTCAATACGCGGTTGTACTCCGCGGAAATATTTCGCAGTACAACTTGAGCTGGTTCGATAATTTAGATAGAAACAATAGACGCGTAATGCTTGTTGAAAACAAACCATTTTTGCAATACGGCGACGTATCAGTCATCCCAGTCACGTCCGGATTATTTACAAATCGCACTTACGGCGTCACGTTATCTCAAAATGGTGCTGTTACGAAGGTTGCGATTAAGTCAGATAGCAGAGGACAAAAAATTGCAAAGACATTAGAAAATGTAAGCAAGAATTTGTCTCCGCTGGGACAGGCAATCAAATCGCTTTCAGCTAAAAAAGGAGCCGAGTGAATATGTTCAGCAAAGGAGCAGCTTGTTTAGCAGCTGCAATATCCTTGGCCTTATGCGCACCTCGAGTCCGTGCGGCCGATGAGTGGACTATGATTCCGCTCGCCTACAAATCAAAGTCCCCCATCTCTGCACATACTGTAATTAAGCTTCGATGTTCTGGAGATCTACCAAAACTAGTCGTTCGCATTGCCACGGATGAACGGGGAACTGCATTGAAAGATTCATCAGGAAACGACATTGAGTTTACGCTAGTCGGTAAGGGACAAATCGAAACGATCGTTGTTCCAACACTTACAAAACAACTGTATCTAGTTGTTGGTAAAACGATCACTCGCCTAGATTCCCAACCAAGATTTGACATGGCTTTTTCTATGGGCTCCATTAAACATATGGATTTTCAAACTGTAAGTTTCAAATACTTGAATAATGAGTTTACTCTGGACTTAACGACAATCACCCCGGGGTTTCCAAAGTCATGAACGAAGATGATTTCGAGCTGTATAAACAAGAATTGTTAATGCAAGTCATTGGTTCGAGACGTGCCCGCAGCAAGACCAGCTTTATGAAGACACCCATCAAAGGTGTAGCTTATGGATTCAAGCTGACGAAAGGCGAATGCACGAAAGAAGTATCCATACAGGTTTTTGTCGCCAGAAAGCTTCCGAAAGATCACGCAAAGGACTTTTTGGTGCCTAAGTCGATAAATGGATTACAGACGGATGTCATTCCAGTAGGAGGATTTCAGGCTAGTGCTGTTGACCCTAAAACACTAGTGCGACCGTTAAAATTTGGAGTATCCGGCGGTCACTTTCTTACGCGCGGTGGAACTTTAGGCTGCCAGGTCGAAGATCCACAAGGCACAAAATATGTTCTCTCAAACAACCATGTGCTTGCAGACCTCAACAGGGCAACTATTGGCGATCCAATTATCCAGCAGAGTTCACTACATGGTGGAAGGGCGGAAGATAGCAGCTACGTTGTAGCAAAGCTGTCTAAGTTTATTCATCTGGGCTTTGGCGGAGAGGCTGCTTACATCGACGCAGCGATTGCGAAACTTGAAAGCGGCACAACGCCGCCGAACATTCTCGGTATCGGCTCGCTTGCTGCGGCATCCGTCGCTCCATACCATGGAATGACAGTAAAAAAATCTGGATGTATCACCGGCCTCACGACCGGCAAAATATCCAGTAGCTTCGGCAACATGACAGTGGCATATGATGATTACCAGTCATTGCTTCGCGGGCAAATCACAATAGATAACTCTTCTAATTTTGCCGCTCCTGGTGACTCGGGATCACTTATTGTTGACAGTAACAACAATCCTGTAGCACTGCTCGTCGCCATTGCTAGTGCTGGAAACGTTGTGGTGGCAACCCCCATCGATCGAGTCTTAAACGCACTTGGTGTCACAATTGTCGGGTACTAAATAAAAGTCATCTGAGAGCAAAAGTATGATCTGGAAAACTTCAGAAAAAACTCGTGGTAGTCAGCTCAATTTTTTGAACGACGAGCAGCAAGAAGTAATTAGAAAATACACCGCTGACTGTGAATCAGAGAAACACTGGACAAATGTCTTGATTGGGTTAGCGGAAATAGCGCAATACACCATCATAGTACTCATGTCGCTAATGTTGCTTGTGACTACCTATCTTGGTTTTGCACACCACCGGGGTGATATCTATCCGGGTGAGGTCATGAGACTGCAGGGTGAGGTAAACACTCTACGAAGTCGACTCGATGCGGTCCAAAATGCGGAAAGAGATTTCAGAAGCAAAGCACCAATGGATCCACCAAGCAAAGCACTACGAGAAGTGGCAAAGTCAATCACCAAGGAGTTGGACACTTGTAACCGCAAGTTAGACCAGCTTCAACATGGCAGATACAGTGACATTCTATTGCCCGTAATCTTGTCTCAAACTTCGGCAGAGTTGGAAGATGAGATCACAAAGGATCTTGCAGAGTCAGTCGCGCTAGCACCAGCTCCGAAGCCTACGCCAGAAGCGCAACCAGAGAAGCGAAAGCCGTCCGAAACGAAGAAAGATAAGCACATACAAGTCGAATGGCTCGGATTCACTATGCGTTTAACTCCAGAGATGCCCGCAGGGTATTGTGCAGGACTCAACCTGATGATGTCCCTATTGATGTTCGTATGGGGATTTTTGGAAACAATCCAGCGTCGCTTTCATTGGCGTGAACGCCGGCTGCTCAGTGGGAGATCTTATGAAACCATTGAACAGCTAAAAGACACTTTTCGGTTACTTAAACTCTCAGACGAGGAAGTGCAATCAACAGTAAGAACCATTGTCAAAGTGAGAAAGCTGTATCTAAGGAATCGACAGTCTCTTGAATCAGAGCCTCCATCCTTGAGTGATTTCAACAACCTCAGCTCAGTGGGAGGGCATGGCTCTTCAAATGGTGCACAACGAGGCAACAACGAAAGGCCTAAGGACCCCGAACCAGATAACGACCATCACGACGTTGGAACTCCTGTCGCTGACACAGAAACTGCACCGGAAGCAGTAGCCGCCGCAGTACAAGGCGGTAACGGACAGAAACCCGCAGATGGTGGCTAACGAATTGTTTCTCAAAAGGCAGTGATGAGCTACATATTACCGCCAAATCCACTGCATCCTATTCGGAACAAAGTGTGCCCAGGCAGCTAGCTGTTCATCCAGGTTGGCGTCGTAAGACACGCAGTGTCGCAGGATCTCGATAGCATCTTTATTCGAGATGAATCCTTCGTTGTTCAACGACAAGCATCGCAATGCAGTGACGCATGTTTTGTCGTTGAGCGTTCCGGCAGCCAAAAGTTTCTTCGCCATCTCACGCGTGCATAGCTCAAGTCCTTCGAAATAGCTGTTGTACGTTTCGCGCTTGACCAAGTTAGCAGCGAGAAGCAATTCGCCGAAAGTTAGATTCTGTGTTGGCGGGCACGCTGGAGGATTGAGTTCGCCTAGAGCCTGGTAGATCGAAATCTCCTTGTTGTAAGCATTCTTCAAAACTTCTGCGGCGTGATACGCCTTAATCGCACCACTCGCGACCATGCCTTGCAAAACGATGGCGTTCTCGAGCACGTCGTTGTTGATCAATCCTTGCTCAATAAAGATTTGACCAATCTGCCGTCCGCGCAGAACGTGCAGTTCGAGACACTCCATCATGTCGCTATCCGACACAAATCCCGCCATCGCGAAAAGCTCATGAATCCTCGGACCTTGACCAGACTCTTCGTGATAAATGTTGTGTTGGAACATCACCTGCTCCACACTCATGTTTGTTTTGCGCACGTGCTTAACTGCTTCAACAGCAGACGCCAAGCCGATCTTCTCTTCCTGCATCAGCATGCAGCAAGTAAGCGCCGCCTTCATCACTTGGCTCGTTACGTCGCGATGGAAGACGAGAACGCGACCCATTTGCATTCCGTTCTCCAAAGACGTCTTCAGTGCGCGTCCGATTTGTTCGTTGTTGATGCATCCTGCTTCCACCAAGAGATCCGTGATCTCGTTGGACGCCGTCGGCATCAATTGAGTTTTCTTGTGCTCATCGCCCAGCGCATCGAGGGCTTCTTCAAAAGTCAGCTGTTGAGTGGTCGCAATTCGCAGCGCCTTGACTGCAATCTCGGGAGACAGTTCATTGACGCGAATCATGGTTTCGGCGTGCAAGACGCGATCCATCTTGAACTGACTAACATAGCCCAGCATGACGAGCACTTTGTGAAGCGGTGTGCTCAGGCGGGCGGAGGAGGAGTAGCTCTGTTCGAGGGTCGGCATATCGATCAAACGTGCGCCTGTCAGCAGCAGCGACAGGACTTCATTTCGATTCTTTGTAAGCATGAGAAACTCCCGTCCAATGCACGTAATTGGACTGACCGCGATTGTTGACACTAAAATGGCTTGTTCTACTAACTTGCCCGCTGCCCAGTACCCCCTACCGCGGGTTTATGGGCGCTTACCCATATAAGAGTACGCCCATTCCTATGTTGTTGGGACCCAAGAAGGTGAACTGGTGGGCGCTTCACCCGTTAGGGGGAGGTCTCTCCTTTATATACTGAGTTTTGGGCTCCGATTTGGGCTCCGGGACGGCGAAACAGTTTAGCATTGGCAACAAACGCAAAAGCGCCAGCCAATGGACTTCTCCGACTCCCAAACAACCACAGACCGGCGTTGACACTGGCCCCATCAGGGAATGCCGCCTAGTCCGTAAAACCTACCGCGTGTTAAGACTACAGGACTCACCATTCCATCCGTTCCCCGAACTTTAAACGCGCCACAGGCTAGTGCATACTTAATACCATGCCAAACAGACCAAAACGAACCAACTCCTCCAACGCAATCAAGATCCTCGCATGCGGATTGATTGCCCTGGGAAGCCTTTCGTTTCGGAGCGCCTCGTTTGCCCAACAATCTGGAGGCGTCCCTCCAACCCCAGTGGAGCAGCCAGTTACTTTTCGCGGCGACGGCAAGTTTTGCGACATAGTGAATAAGGCGAAGGAAAACAATTGGCGGGCTCTGCCAATCGGTGAGTTGATGGGCAAGATTGCAGACATGCTGGAAGGAACACCTTATGTCGCAAGCACTCTTGAACTATCACCCGACGTCGAACTTTGCTCAGCCAATCTTGATGAATTGGATTGCGTGACTTTCTTTGAAACGACACTTGGTCTGGCGCGAATGATCAAGAAAGGTGGAGAAACACATAAAGATCTTTTGGCGGAGATTCAACTGACACGTTATCGTGGTGGCTCAGTTGGTGACTATGCTTCTCGCCTTCACTATACCAGCGATTGGCTTGCAGACAACGAAAACAAGCAGACAGTTAAAGTTCTGTCGAAACTGCCGGGTGCAGAAAAGTTTCCGAAGAAAGTTAATTTCATGTCGAGTCACCCGGCGTCTTACAAACAGCTCGCAGCTCACCCGGAACTCGTCGAGAAGATCAAGCAGCGCGAGAATGAAATCAATGCGCGAACGCTTATCTATGTGCCACTAGATAAAGTCGCCGATGCAGAGCCGCTTTTACAAACTGGTGACATCGTAGGAATCTGCACTAATGTTCCGGGTTTAGACATATCACATACCGGATTAGTGATTCGAGACAAAGATGGTGTTCCGCACTTTATGGACGCATCCTCGCAAAAAAAGAACATGAAAGTCACCCTCGAGCCGGGACCTATCAGTCAATACATGACACAATCAAATGAGCGGTCACAGAAGATCATTGGTGTAGTTTTCGCGAGACCGTTGGAACCGAAAGCACATCCATCTACAGATATTGCAAATTAGGCGCATGCGATGCGCTGGCTACAATGACAAACGTGCGCAATTCGCCGGCTACAATGACGGGCGCATGCTATGAGCCAGCTACAATGACGGCGCAAACAATGAGCCGTCGCGCCTTATTCGTAGAGCGATTCGCGAATGAGAAACTCTGCAAACTGGCGATCGCTTGGAGCTAAAGGTAGCTCGAGTAGTTCTTGCATAGTGAACCAATCGACTCTGGTGTGTTCCAGTGGTTTCGGAAGACCAAGAGCGACGACATCTACGAAATTGATGACGAAGTTGGATCCTGGGTCTTGTGACTTGAAACGAATCTCGCCGATGTCTGTAACTTTCAATGTCAGCTCTTCGCAGAGTTCACGCTGAGCGGCAGTTAACATGGTTTCACCAGGTTCCAATTTCCCACCTGGAAATTCCCACAGATTGCCGTGCCGCTTACTGGGTGGACGCTGACAAACTAAAAACTTCCCATCGCGACGCACCACCGCGGCAATTACATCTATTGTTGTCGCAGGCGCATCAGACATATACTATCGAAATCCTTCTATATCAGACATAGATCAACGACATCCTTCTACAACAGCCACCGTTGGTGGTGCGCTGATCAGGCGACGATAAAGTTCTTCATAGCGATGGATAATAGCATTTGTGGAAAAACGTCTTTTCGCCTCAGAGCGCGCCTTTTCTCCCAATCGTTGACGCTTGTCCTTGTCAATAATCAGCTCTTCAACAGCTTTCGCTATCGCATCTGCGCTTCCACACTCAACCAGCAATCCAGTTTGTCCGTCATCAATGACTTCAGGAATTCCACCAACATTCGTAGCAACACTTGGACAACTAAAGAACATCGCTTCGAGGATGCTCAGGCAAAAACTCTCGCTCTCCGATGTGTACAGCGCCATGTCCGCAGCTTGCAAATACTCCTCGATTTCCAAGACGTTTTCGCGAACAACAATGCGGTTTTCCAGTCCAAGGCGCTTCACATCCCCGCTGAACTGTTTGAAATCACCGCCGGCTAGAACCAGCAACTTGTAAGAATTTTGGTCTCGAATATTTGCGACTGATTCCAATAATAGATCAACTCGTTTTAGCGGTCTGAGATTTGAGGAGTGAACAATCAAAACTTCATCGCCGACACCTAGTTCACGTCGCACAGCATCACGAGAGCGACTAGGAGTGCCAGGTTCATAAAAGTTGTGAATGACTTCCATCGGTCCGTCAAAACCGATCACACGAGTTGTCTCAGACTTCAGCCACGCCGAAACCGTAGTAACAGCATCTGATTGAATCAACGCATGGTGAATTGCTGGTCCATAACCTGGATCAGCACCGAGCAAAGTGGTGTCCGTTCCGTGCAGGGTCGTGACAATGCGCGGCTGTTTCTCCGGTGGCAACATGCAGCGCGAGAGCAAGGCAGCCGTGGCATGCGGAACCGCGTAGTGCACATGCAGCACATCGAGGTTGTACTTACAGCTCACACTTGCCATTTCCACAGACAATGGCAAAGTGTAATCGGGATATTTGAATAAGCCGTAATCGTTGACGCACACTTGGTGAAAGTGAATTCTCGACGAATTCTCAGGTAGGCGAAATGGTCTTTCATAGCTGATGAAATGCACCTCGTGCCCGCGTTGCGCGAGTTCAATTCCGAGAGTGGTCGCAACTACGCCGCTGCCACCAACCGTGGGGTAACAGGTAATACCAATTCTCAGCGAATCCGACGGCTTAGACTCACCCATTCTCGCCTCTTTTGAGTCTCCATTAGACATTTAAAAGTTTCGCGCTCCTTTACCCGCATGCGCGAGCGACTCAAACATCAATGGATCATTGGGATACAGCGCCATTGCATAGTCGACACCTGCCCTCGCACCCCAAACACGAGCGCGATTCAACTGCAGGTCAATGTAGTTACGTGTCGCTCCTTGTGAAACATGCGCGCCCATTGCAGCTATCCACGAGTTAACCACGTCAGCGGAAGAAACATCCAGCAGAATTGGCAGCACATCACTGGGTTCGCCTTCTGGTGTCACGGCATAGTAAAACAACTGCCCAATCGCGTGAGGCTCACCTTGAATCTCCTTCAGTCCCCCATACCGAGCAATCCGAGCGGCATCGCGCACAATCTTGCCGAGGCGCCAATGATCAGGATGCTGATTCTCAAAACAAGTAGTCGCCAGCACAGTAGAAGGTCTAACGCGACGAATTATCTCCGCCAACTTGTGAGAGTGCTCCGCACGAACTTCCAACTTTGCGTCACCATCAAGAGTAACAAACTCGACTGTCGCGCCAAGCATCTCAGTCGCTGCAACAGACTCCGCACGCCTGCCCTCCGGAGTACCATTCGATGCAGCCTCGCCCAACGAACAAATCACACAATGAACATTGCGTCCATTGCGAGCTTCCACAGCAAGAACGCCACCACAACCAAACTCAATATCATCGGGATGTGCGCCGAAAGCCAAGACTGGAGAGGAACCGATTTCGCTCAACTGTCCCCTCCTTTGATTCGGGTGTAAGTAGCGCTGATTGCAAAGTGGCAGCTGCAGAACAAATGACAGACCGCATGACCGAAGTTTTGGTAAACAAGCCTGCGACTCGAGAAGATGGTATCACCTATGTTCAATAGTTTCCTCCTCCTTTTTTGCAGCGGACGGCAGCTCCACATAAGCCTCGTCGGAAAGGTCAATGTCTTCCCTTGTCACGAACTCAATCTCAGGCGCTTCCTCCTTGCGCAGATACGCTTGTTCACCGGCACCAGCAATATAATGCGTGCAGTGAATAACTGATTGCATCCAGCGCAGACGAGTGTCTCGAGTCGGATTGATTTGCTCTTTGGAAAATTCCACCATAGGCAGTTCCAAAAACGCGTTGCCTCCTTCATGGAGTCTCAAAACATCACCCGCGACACGAGCGCGGACTATTTCACTTTCATACGGAATATCTACATAGAAGTCGGAGATATCGCACGCACCTTTGCGGAATTCCGGATCGCCGGACCGAACCACTTCAATTCCATCAAGAAGTCCCATACCGCGATACATCTGCAAACAAAAATCGGCAACAGTTTTTTCGTGAGTTGCCTTGAAAATATTGATCAATGAATGATCGATGTAATTCGGCAGTTGCAGAATCGTTTTCTCCTGCCAGCCTTCAGGAATTTTCTTTGCGTAAAGAGGTGAGAACTTTCGCTGCGTTTTATTTTCAAAGGCGAAGTTCAACTGAGCCGGATCATTGGTGGTGCGGTGACGCAATATCGTACGTGTTTCACGCGGATCGTGATCGCTATCGTGATAGAAGAAAACGATCTTTCCGCCAATCTCTTGCTGCAGCTTACGAGCAGTGCGAATTTTAGCAACCAGAAACCGCTTCGGATAAAATCCGCAAGGCTGTTGACCAAAACAGATGATCGGGGAACTCATGCTGCCTCCACCACTTCGCTCTCTAACGAGGCTCCGACAGGATTCTTATCATTGCGACCGAAAAACACCTGAAGAATTAGACTAAACAAGACACAAGCAGTGCAGCCGATTAGTGGATACCAGAGGTAAGAAATCGACAGGCTGAAGTATAAAACAAACACCAGCGTCTGCGATATAAGAGCGGACCAAAATAGCGCCGTGCCACCAACTCGCTTGAGGAAAAAACCAACGACAAACAAGGCAAGCAAGACTCCGTAGAAGATAGAACCGAGTATGTTGACCGCTTGAATGAGATTCTCCGACAAGTGCGCATACAAGGCGATAAAAACAGCGATAACGCCCCAGAAGGCGGTGAAGCACTTCGAGGCGAACAAACACTCCGCGTCAGTAGCATCATGTTTAATCAGCAAACGGTAAAAGTCAATGGTTGTGCAAGTTCCCAATGCATTCAGTTCTGCCGCCTTAGATGAAAGCGCAGCAGCAAAAAATGCTGCCACCAATAAACCGATAGCACCATGAGGCAGCTCACGCAAGATGAACGTAATGAAAACATAATCCGCACTATTGGCGGTGACAGCCTTGCCGGGTTTTACAGACTCTTGAGGCGTGGCCTCATGCGTCCATTCTTCAGCCGCTTTCAGCCGAATTTTCTCGCCTTCCTGCTGTGCAACTGCCGCACTAACGAACTCCGCATTAGCAGCATTCTCATCACCACGACGTTTCGCAGCAAGCCAGCTTTCTAAGTGTTGCTTTCCCAGCTCATGCGATTTATTGAACTCCTTCTCATACGCGAGGAGTTGCTTTCCTTCAGAACCATCAGCTCGTTGAGATTCAAGATATCTATTCGCAGCAGAATCAAAAAACAGCGGCGGGCGCTCAAACTGATAAAACACAAACATCAGGACGCCGAGCATCAAAATCGATAACTGCATCGGAATCTTGCACACCGCATTAAACATAAGTCCTAAGCGGCTTTCTCTGAGGGAATCCCCGGACAGGTAGCGCTGCACCTGAGACTGATCGGCGCCAAAGTAAGACAGCATAAGAAATGTGCCACCAAGCAAGCCAGACCAAAAGGTATAACGCTCGTGCAAGCTGGTTGAGAAATTCACCGCGTTCAACTTTTGAAAACCGCCCGCTACATTCATTGCATCCATGAACGTCAAGCCAGCGGGTAACTTGGAAAGCAAGATTCCTGCGGCGGTAGTCATGCCAAGAAAGATCACTGCCATTTGATACTTCTGTGTGACTGTAACAGCATCCGTCCCACCAAATACGGTGTACGCAGTTGCAATTAGTCCGCAAGTCACAATGGTCAACGGCAAGGACCAACCAAACACCGTCGACAAAACAATAGCCGGCGCATAGATTGTGAAACCAGCGCCTATACCGCGCTGCAAGAGGAACAGCCCGGCGCCGAACAATCGCGTCTTGCGATCGAACCGTTTTTCCAAATACTCGTAAGCAGTAAATATGTGAAGCTTATGAAATATCGGCAAAAAGAAAAGTGCGATGATAACCATCGCTACAGGAACACCAAAATAGACCTGCAAAAAACTCAATCCGCCGAGATAACCTTGTCCAGGCGTAGAAAGAAACGTAATCGCACTGGCTTGGGTCGCCATCACCGATATCCCGATTACCCACCAGGGAGTGTGATCGCTGCCTTTTAGATAACTGTTAAGGTCACGACGATTTCGTGTGTGCCAAACCCCGTACATTGCGATTGCGACAATGGACACAATTAGCACGAATATGTCCAGAGTGTTCATGTCACTTTCCTAGTGAAACCATGTTCGCGAACAGGCGATAAGCACCGGGGACACCAGCAGGAAGTTGACGGAAAAATCCCAAACCGGTATAGATGTAGTGCCCCTTGCCATATTGCGCGGAAAGTAGAGCACCGGCATGCGGAAGCTCTCCCTTATCGCTGAAAGCCAAGATCGGCGTAAAGTGTTCATCCCATTGATTCGGAAAGTACAAACCGCGTTCCTGAACCCAGCCGTCAAAATCTGCACTTGTAATCTTATTGGGAGTGTTCAAAATAGGGTTGTCCGGCGCGAGAAAGGTTACCGGCGCTTTCTCATCAGTGACGCGATCATTTGATATGTGTAGGTCATAAGGAGCTACCTTATCGACCTTCAATTTGTCATGTCGATTGTATTGGACGACAACCGTGCCACCATTTTCAACATACGCAAAGAGAGCAGGCATTGCCTTGGCGATATTATTGCGCACGTTAAACGCGCGCACTCCTAGCACCACTGCATCAATACCTTCGAGGTCCTTCGCGGAGAGATTTGCATCATCCAGGATCTTTACCGCATAACCCATTTGCTGCAGGTTTTCCACCAGAGTGTCACCTGCGCCAGGTAAATATCCAATCGTATGACCACGAGTTGCCAACTCGAAGCTGACAGCACTCATCACCGCAGGCGGTTGCAGCAATTGTCTAGGCAAATGTGCATAGCTCACTTCTTGCCTTTGATTGTGGTACCGCTCGCCATCTATTTCTGCGCTGGCGGTAATTCTGGCCGCGGCAGTCTGTGTCGGCGCTGTTACTGAAAAAGTAAATTTCGCCGTCTCTCCAACTGCGGAGAGGTTGAACGCATGCCGAGTAGGCTCGACTTTCCAATCCGAAGGAACCTCGAGTTCCAGCTTGCCCTTCGAATTGGCACGCGAAGCTCTAATTTCAACTTCCAGCGAGCGTGTCATTCCAGGCGTCATCACAATCACATCAGAGAGAAAACGCAACGAAACGGGTGGTATCACATCAAGACGTCGCCGAATGTGATTACCGAGAGAATCAGCAGAAACTTGCAGAGGCTCGTCGTGCACCACAAATGTTTGATCTGCAATTTCGAATGTCTCATACACGGGAAATGCCGGTGAATTTTCTGCGGTTCCAATCAATGAAGGATCTTCGACATGAAACATTCCTGGCGTGCCGTCAGAGGTGAGCCAGTAAGGTTGAGTCAGAGGAGTATTCGCTGGGAGCACCCTCGTGGTGTCCACACTTCTTGGTTGGTCGAGAATTTGATTGACTTTATACGTGCTATCAGCCCCACTTAGTTTAGGAAAACGAATATCAACCCACCGTACTTGAAGGTTATTAGGCAATTTTGAACTAATAGATGCAGCTATATGCATCTTCATCGTCTCACCAGGTACCAGCTCCGAATTCGCGATTGTCGTCTCAACTGTCAGCCCAAGGCATGAACGCAAAATTCGATCGAGTAAATCGGACTTTTCCGCAAGAACGACATCCTCACTCTTCGCAGTCAGTTTCCTCAGCTGCTTGCGCAATTCCAAAACAGCCTCGACGCTCTTAGACGGATCGTTGATGTCAAACTTCGCAATGATATCGCTCGCGGCTCTTTCAATCGCATCTCCACCGGCAACGCGGTGCCAACTCGTGTCGACACCATCCATAATGTCCTTCTCGATTGGCACCCCATCCAATAGTTGGAACGACTCCAACCGCTTTTCACCGTTGCCACCAGGCATTTTGAATGTGTCAAAACCCTGCGTCTTATGCATCGCTCTGCTTGCACCGGCAATTGAGTGGAAGCTTTCACCGGACACGCAATCGTTGCCTGTCGCGTCGATCTTATATAGAGGCTGATCGGTAATTTTGTCCTTCTGCCAAATCGACGCATTCCACAGAATGCGCTTGGGCTGCCAGGGCTCTAACTTCTGCTCGGGAAATGCTTTCGCATCTCCAGCCAGTTTAAATGCCTCCATTGCCAGCACTGTTGAAGTCGTGTGATGTCCGTGTGTTCCACCTGGGCTCGGTGAAAACCTCGTGATCAACACGTCAGGCCGGAAGGTGCGAATTACTCGAACAATGTCTGACAAAACCTCTTGCTTGTCCCAGACGTCCATCGTTTCCAAATAGTTCTTCGAAAAGCCATAGTCTTTAGCGCGCGAGAAAAACTGCTGCGCACCATCGATCTGCCTTGCTGCTAATAACTCCTGCGTCCGAGCAACTCCAAGTTTCGCACCAAGATCCGCACTCAAAACATTCTGACCGCCGTCACCGCGAGTGAGGGACAAATATGCGGTTCTGTAATTGCGTCCACGCGCAAGATATGCAAGTAATTCGGTGTTTTCATCGTCAGGATGGGCGGCGATGTACAACACGCTTCCCATCTGCCGAAAACTCTCCAGTTCGTGAAGAATCGCTTGGGGAGAATCACTCTTCATATGGACTCCTAAAGCAGCGCTGGAAATTGTCGAACTCTGTGTCATCGCCGAGCAAATTGAACCAGAAAAGAGTGACGTCGCGCACATCAATGAAATGAATGCGCAACGCCACTCTCTTGATTTCAGTGACCAACGAATGGACACCCTCATCGCACCTTATTGCAAGCTGTTGATGAGCGTCTCGTTGAGTTTGACATAAGCGGTGTCATTCGCTTTTTGTGCGAGTTCGGTCGAGTGCTTAGCAGCTGCCAACGCACCAGCCTTATCACCCAACTTTGCGAGAATCTTCGCTTGCAAGTGAACGATGTAGAAGGCGTCCTTCTCTGCTACTGCAGCGTCGACCCACTTCTTCGCTTGCGACAAATCCTTGTCGTGGTTGAACCAGAAATTCGCAGCTTGAAAATAAGGTTTGTCTTTCTTATCCGACGCCATTTCCGCTTCGATCTGTTTCGTCAACTTATCAACGAAATTGACCTCCAATTTGATCGGCACCTTTGTCTTGTCCCAGACCAAGCGCATTTCAGCAGATTCGTCTTTGATGTCTTCGATGTCGATTGTTAGAGTTTCGACGGGCGAGCCGATGCTGATTGGCTTGACTGCGAAGCGCACGACATCGTTCTTCTCATCATATTTGTAGGTTCCCCATTGATCGGAGCCTTTGTTGATGATTACAGTCCACTCGTCCTTGCCGGGAATAGTCACTAGCGCATATGTACCGGCAGGAACTTCGTGACCGTTGAGCTTGACGTCGGTACTGAAGGTCAGCTTTGTGGCAGCGTTTGCGCCAGTGCGCCAGACCTTGCCGTAAGGAATCATGGCGCCGAAAATTTCGCGCCCTTTCACGCCTGGTCTCGAGTAAGAGATTTCCACATCTGTCAATCCAACACGCTGCTTCAATGTGCAGAGCGGGCTGGCTGCTGGAAATTCAAGTTTTGCAGTATCTGCCAAGGCAGCAGTTGAAACCATAAGTGCACCTCCAAGTGCGAGGGCTATCGGGAGTTGTTTGAGTTTCATCGTCTTTCCGTTCTTCGTTGAGGGAGGCTAGTCTTGCCCAACGGCAATTCAGCGATTTTAGTACTAATTTGTACTAACTGCTTTGCAAATGGGCGCTTTGTTGCAGATGTTGCCGATTAAATTCGCCGAAAATGGCAATTAATCAGGCTTGAGGCAGTACATACCTGAAAAGTAATTCGGTACCCAAGAAGTAACAATCCAGAATTTTTCAGCAATTAATGTGGGAGTGTGATCGGTTTGACATCTACCGCGTGGCACATTATGGATGACATATACCTATATATGCTGTTTCACCCCCCACTGTAAGGTAGAGGAAGCGATGGCTGACAAACACACCTCAGGAAACCCCGGCTCCGGTGCCAATTCTGCTGAGAACGCTGAAAAAATGCGGCTCCTGGACGCACGCGAAAACGGCACACCCTGGAAAAAATGGGGGCCTTATCTGAGCGAACGCCAGTGGGGCACAGTCCGCGAAGACTATAGCGAGGATGGCAATGCCTGGGGTTATTTCCCACACGACCACGCACGCTCGCGGGCCTACCGATGGGGTGAAGACGGGATTGGCGGTATAAGCGACGACAAGCAGCTGTTCTGCTTCGCGCTTGGCATGTGGAACGGCAAGGATTCAATCATCAAAGAACGCATCTTCGGCTTGACCAACGCAGAAGCCAATCACGGCGAAGACGTCAAAGAATATTATTTCTACCTCGACAGTACGCCCACACACTCCTACATGAAGTACTTGTACAAGTACACTCAACACGGCTTTCCGTACGATCAGCTCATTGCAAACAATGCCAAACGCGGCAAACTCGAGCTGGAGTATGAACTCATCGACACCGGCGTGTTTGACGACAATCGCTATTTCGACGTCTTCATCGAGTATGCAAAAGGTTCTCCGGAAGACATGCTAATCCAGATTACGGTACACAACCGTGGTCCAGAAGAGCACACTCTCGAATTGCTGCCGACATTCTGGTTCCGCAATACTTGGTCGTGGTCTGAAGAGGCTGGAAGAAAACCACTGATCCGCGGCATGAAGAAAGATGGGCGCGAAATGGCAATTGCTCAGCATCAAGATCCCAATCTCGCCGAACACGTCTGCGAGTATTACATATATTTTGATGGTGACGCAGAACTGCTCTTCACTGAAAACGAGACGAATAGCGACCTTCTCTTCAATACTCCGAACGAAAGTGAATTTGTGAAAGACGGCATAAACATGTATGTCGTACACAATGAAAAACATCTGGTAAATCCGGCAAAAACCGGCACAAAAATGTCCGCGCACTACAAGCTGAAAGTAGGTGCTGGCAAATCAAAAACTGTCAAACTGCGCTTCAGCAAAAACGAACTGAGCAAACCGATGGAAGAATTCGACACCATCATGTCTCTGCGTTCGAGTGAAGCAGACGAGTTCTTCAAATCAATTGCACCACCAAAACTGGCAAACGACAAAGATCGATTCCCAATCTTCAGATCTGCGCTCGCAGGCATGATGTGGAACAAGCAATTCTTCTACTATGACGTCAACCAGTGGCTGCGAGAGCACAATTATTTTCCGATGTCGGGACCGGGCGGAAAGCAGATGCGCAATTCTGCGTGGTTCCACATGTATAACGAAGACATCATCTCCATGCCGGACAAATGGGAGTATCCATGGTACGCGGCGTGGGATCTTGCCTTCCACGTTCTATCAATAAATCTATTCGATCCTGATTTCGCGAAAACACAGCTGGAGATGATGCTGAAGAGCTCGTACCTCCATCCCAACGGACAAATCCCCGCATACGAATGGAACTTTAGCGATGTCAATCCACCTGTCCATGCATTCGCCACATACTGGGCGTATCTGTTCGATAAGTTTCAACACGAGGGAATTGGTGACCGAGACTTCCTCAAATACGCATTCTCAAAACTTCTCGTCAATTTCACCTGGTGGATCAACCGCAAAGATCCACGTGGACACAATGTCTTCGAAGGCGGCTTCCTGGGACTGGACAATATCGGGGTATTCGATAGAAGCCACGCGCTGCCGACCGGCGGCAGTCTCGAACAAGCTGATGGTACCGCGTGGATGGTTTTCTTCAGCCAGCAGATGTTGAACATTGCGCTCGAGCTTGCACAAGACAATCCTTTATACGAACGCTTTGCGCTCAAATTCTTCGAACATACAGTTTGGATCGCCAGCGCTATGGACAGACCGGGCGTTCACCGAGACGAGCTGTGGGATGAAGATGATGGTTTCTTCTACGACGTCCTGCGCCTGCCGAATGGACAAGCGATGAGATTGAAAGTGCGCTCGATGGTTGGACTCTTGCCGCTGGCATCAGTAGTGGTGGCAGAGGAAGAAATCTGGAGAAACGTCCCAGGCTTCATTGATAAAGCACATTCGTTCTTGAAACGCCAGAAAGAAGTTTGCGCAAACTTGCATTTGCCAATTGAAACCGGGGTGGCAAACCGTCGCATGTTGGCAGTTTGCAACGAAAAGAAACTGCGCAAAATCCTCAAGCGCATGTTCGACGAAAACGAGTTTCTCAGCCCATATGGCATTCGTAGTTTGTCAAAATATCACCAGGAGAATCCATTCGTCATCAATCACGATGGCGTCGAATTCAGAGTAGATTATGTACCGGGCGAATCCGACACTGGTATGTTTGGTGGCAACTCGAATTGGAGAGGTCCAATTTGGTTACCGGTCAATTTCCTTTTGGTTCGCGCATTGCTGACTTATTACTGCTACTTCGGCAAAGAGTTCAAGATTGAATACCCGACGGGCTCCGGCAAAATGTGCACGTTGTACGAATGCGCAGATGACATAATCAATCGCATCAGCAGCATCTTTTTGGAAAACAAGGAAGGTCAACGCCCTGTGTATGGTGGCACCGAAAAGTTCCAGGAAGACCCGTATTGGAAGGACCTCACTCTTTTCTATGAATACTTCCAAGGCGATAATGGAGCCGGGCTTGGAGCCTCGCACCAAACCGGATGGACAGGTCTGGTCGCCAACCTCATGGGAATGCAGGCGCTGATGGACGAGGACGTCTGGCTGGATCCGCATCCGATGCGACGTCTTGCTCACAATGTGCAGACAGTGAAGAAATAACAATTGACTGCCGCAGGGAGGTGTATCTGAACCTCCCTCACTGTTTCAACCATTCACGAGCAGGATTCGCAAATGAACACGAAGCAAAAAACACAACCAACTCAGAAAACACTCGATGCTTTAAGGGTTCTGCAAAAGAATCCCACGCTGTATCAAGTCAACACACGCGTTTGGTTAACCGAGCTTTCTAAAGGTCTCGGTCGTCATGCGACTCTCGATGACATCCCGGACACCATATTTGATGGCTTTGCTGAGATGGGCTTCACTTGGATATACTTCCTGAGTGTATGGCAAACAGGCGAAGCGGGACGAAGAATTTCCATTAATCATCCAGGATGGAAAGAAGGTTTCAAGGCAGACATTCCTGATCTGACTGATGAAGATATTTGCGGCTCTGGTTTCGCCATAACAGACTATAAGCTTCACAAAAATTTTGGAGAACCTGATGCACTGGTTCGCTTGAAACAACGCCTGAATGAACGTGGTTTGAAACTGATGCTCGACCTCGTGCCTAACCACACGGCAATCGATCATCACTGGGTGAAGACACACCCCGAGTACTTCGTCCAGGGCGATGAAGAAAGCATCTCTCGCACACCGCAAAATTTTCTGAAAGTAGGAGAAACAGTATTCGCTCATGGGCGTGATCCTTACTTTGATGGATGGCCTGATACCCTGCAGCTCAACTATGGAAATCCGGCGTTTAGAGAAGCAATGTTTGCAGAAATAGACAAGATCGCAGAAGTTTGCGACGGGCTGCGTTGTGACATGGCAATGCTTGTTTTGCCTGATGTATTCTGCAGAACATGGGGTATCGATATTCAGCCATTCTGGCCGGAAACAATCTCAGATGTGAAAAAGAAATATCCCGGTTTTGTCTTCATGGCGGAAGTCTATTGGGATAGAGAATGGGATTTGCAACAGCAAGGTTTTGACTTCACCTACGACAAACGCCTGTACGATCGGCTACGTCAAAACGAGGCTCGTCCTGTTCGCGAACACTTCTGGGCGGCGCCGGATTACCAGCAACGCTCTGCGAGATTCCTGGAAAACCACGACGAACCGCGAGCAGCAGGAATTTTTCCAAAAGATCAGCATCAGGCCGCGGCAGTTCTCACCTTCTTTTCTCAAGGACTACGATTCCTGCATCAAGGACAATTCGAAGGATATAGGAAGCGCGTCTCCGTTCATGTTCAGCGAAAGCCTAAAGAGGAGATTGATGAGGAGATCCAACAGTTCTACAGAGACTTGATTGACTGTTTGAAACTGCCGGTCGTTCATGCGGGCGAATGGAAATTGCTGGAATGCACTCGCGCCTGGGAAGACAATTGGACATCTGAATGCTTCATTGCATTTGCTTGGAACAAGAATGGCGACGAAAAATCAACCATGGGTGCAAACTCTGGTGCACCTGAAGAAAAGCCGGTCTACGTGGTTGTGAATTATTCTCCATACCAATCTCAGTGCTATGTCAATGTTTCACAGCCAGGCACGGATTCCGCAATTGGTTTGAAAGACTTTGACATTCGCATTTCCAGTGGCGATAACCTCAAGTTCCTCGAACTTACGGAAAACGGCTTCTTCGTCGATTTTCCTGCGTGGGGATATGCCGTTCTGACTTAGCACCAAGTTCAGACCGGCTAAACCATCCCGGTCTTTCTTATTTGGTCTAACATCGCAATGATGGATCTCCCCTGGCGAGCGTCATTTACCTGTCGGAAGCCGCCGCCATAGACGGGGTCCTCATTACGAGCGATCCCATTTCGGAAAAACTCACTCTCTGGTGTATCAATCTCAGAAAGATAACCAAATGAAAACAATTCGCAAATGCCTTCTTGGAGTTCCAGAGGCATCTGGGGCATGCGATGGAGAAAGCACCAAACATGCCCGAATTCATGAGCCATTATGGCGGCAGTATGCGCCCTGGGAAGCCCGAAAAGAATCACGACCTCTTTGACCTTGCGCGCCTTCTCTTGACCATTTACAGATTGCGTTTCCAGCAATGAAATGCCAGCTTCAGTTTGAGGAGTTCCTCCAGCAAGTCGATCGATTTCTTCTAGGCTGGCAAGTCGCAACGGTAAATCAACGCTTGCATCTACGCTCAAACCCAGTTTCGCAAGCACCTTCCTCACCTGTCCGAAAAGTGTTTGAGCATCCTTGATATCGTCAATTGCAGTCTTCCTGCAAAGACTGCAGATCTTTCGTCCATCTTTGTATTCTACGCCACCACTAGTAATGCCTTTGGAAATCAAACGGGAACAACTGAAGCACTTAGGTAACTCGTCTACATGGTTCTTGCAAAACTTGTTTTGCCAATAGTCGGTAAGAAACTCACCAATCAGTGCCTTCTGACAAATTCCACACTTGGTCGCGAACTGGTCATAGTAGTCTTGCTCACAATAAGGCTTCTCATCACGCTGTAAAAATCCGGAGCTACCGAACGGTTTCCGGCAGATTGTGCAGACAAAGTGTTCTTTATGCCATTTGTGATTGAGCGCTTCGACATAATTGCCTTTGATTACTTGCCCGCAGCCAAAGCACTTTTCTCCAAACTCTTCGTAGTAGTCCTGCTCACAATATGGCTTTCCATCACGATGGAGAAAGCCGGAGTCCCCAAATGGTTTGCCACAAACGGTGCAAACAAAGTGCTGCGAGTGCCACTTATGTCCGAGCGCCTCGACGTACTGTCCGACTATTTCCTTGTTGCATCCTTGGCAGTAAATCATACACACCGGGAACGTTTCAGACTGCGCTACTCGGTCATGATCTGCTTGAGCTCATCACCTAGCGTCAATAATTTTTCGCGCCACATTTTCAAGTGATTTGTGCGCAGCATCACTTCGCGTGCGTGCTCTTTATCCAAAACCGCAATTGCTTTCATTGCAATTGCGCTCAGGTTATTCACTTCATGGTCGATACCAGCGACAAAAATTTCATATCCGGCGAGCGTGCCGCGACGGTTCTGCGCAAGCATATCCGTGAGATTGAGCGCTTCTTTGGAATTCTCATCCATAGAAAATCGCTCTGCCGGCAGGGCTGTTCCGTTCGCAACACGAATCAGTATTCCGAAGAGTTTCTTCGAAAGATACGACAGCATTGAATCCAAAATTAGCTGTCCATCGACTTTCCAAACAGTTTCGCCATCTTCGACGGTTGCATCGATATCGATGTAGCTGGAGAAGAAAGATTCGCGTCCTGCAAACGTGCTTAGGTTCTCGATCGGTACAATGTATGCGTGTATTTTGTGCGCTTGCGCTTGCAATACCAATGCCCAAGGATCGGTGACAAGCGTACCCTGAAAAATCACCAGCGACTCGCTTGGTTGACTAGCCGCCGCAGGTGCAGCAGGGCGGTTAATGGTGACATCCCTCTTGTCGGCGGTGTCCGCGTTCGCCAACTCAAATGCATAGCGTTGGAAATCATCGAACAACTTGTCCAAAAACGCGATGCTGGTCAGATGCACCGGCTCGCTATGAGTCTTTGTGACCGCAGCTGTCGGCTCTTTATTGACGTCGGCGAGCCAGTGCGCAGTCTCCTCACCCGTAAACTTGCCCTGCAAACCGCCAAGTATCTTCTTCGACAAATCATCGGAGGTTTTGCCTCGATTGGAACCACCCAAGTTCGAATTTTCCACTGACAAATCCCCCGTCATCACGTTTTCATATTATACGGCGCATCCATCCTCCAATTCCGGCTTTACAAGGTCGTCTTAAGAACGAATGCTGCACACATACTGTGCCGGCTGGCTGCAGAAGCCACCTTTCAATACTCCTTCCTACCGCGGGAGCCGGAGGACACCCTTAAACTCGCGAAAACACCACTTTCCTTAGAATTCCTCAATGTTGTCAAGCGGCAGCGTTTTTCACCCGGCGTATAGTACTGCAAACACAATTGTGGCAAGGGTTTTCAGCCGAGAACCC
>JYMV01029813.1_pt1 | contig 30228 bp, 33 predicted proteins | sample 338911 | NCBI WGS metagenome assembly JYMV01 (sample SAMN03354496, study PRJNA234377) | hydrothermal vent metagenome | biome: Deep sea; feature: Hydrothermal plumes at the Eastern Lau Spreading Center, Western Pacific Ocean; material: Seawater | place: Tonga | collected 2009 | depth 2000 m m
GATGAATTAGCGGGTGCGCTGGAAATATTGCAGAAACAAGGCCAAAAGTCGGTTATTGACGCATTACTCGATAAAGCGAGTCGAAATGAGCTTAATTCCGCCGAAAAGCGGGAACTAGCGAGGCATTTGAGCAGTCAGAGATAGCATTGGGAAGTCATTCTATAGTAGCAAAATCTAAATCTTCTGATATACTAATAGATTCGGGTTTGCGCGCTTTAAACTTAGGAAATGCGAGCATGAATCAGGGACATCAACGTTCTGAACTTAAAACATTAATTGCTCGGGGTAAAGAGCAGGGATTTTTGACCTATGCCGAGGTCAACGATCATCTGCCAGACGAAGTAGTCGACTCTGAGCAAATCGAAGACATCATCGGGATGATCAACGATATGGGTATTTCGGTCCATGAGACCGCGCCTGATCGTGATTCTATCATCCTGCCGGACGCGGCTGTCTCGACGGATGACGATGCTGCAGAAGCTGCGGCAGCTGCACTAGCGTCTGTCGATAGTGATTTTGGTCGTACCACCGACCCCGTTCGCATGTACATGCGTGAGATGGGTACGGTTGAGCTGCTGACGCGTGAAGGTGAGCTTGAAATCGCCAAGCGTATCGAAGCAGGCCAAGGTCAGATGCTCGAGGCACTGTCTACCTATCCTTTAAGCGCCAACGTGATTTTGGAAGCGGCCGATCGCTGGGAAGCCGGTGAGAAGCGTTTGTCCGAGATCATGAGTGGGTTTATTGATCTGGATCTCGTCGAAGAAGAGTTCACCGTCGCTACCGCTCAGGCGCAGGCACAAAAGGCGCAGCTCGAAAAGGAACGCGAGAAAGAGCGCGAAGCCGCCGGCGAACCGCCGCTGGAGTCAGAAAATACCGGTCCTGTTGGTCCCGACCCAGAAGAGGCCAAGGCGCACTTTGCGAAGATGCGTAAGGTTTATGCCAAGGCCGTTAGTGGTCTGGCCAAGCATGGCCGTGGTCACAAGACCACGGATAAGCATTGTGACGAGCTGGCGCGCTGCGTTCTCGAGCTCAAGCTGGTGCCGATGATGGCCGCCGCGCTGGTGACCAACCTGCGCCGCCTGTTGATATTAATTCGCAGCAACGAGCGTGAGATCCTGAGGATCTGCGTAAATGATGCGGGCATGTCACGCAAGGAGTTCATTACCGATTTTCCCGATAATGAAACCAACCCTGATTGGCTGACTGGTCTATTGAATAGCGGCAAGGATTATGTGCCTGTTATCGAAGAAAACGAAGATGAGATCGGACGTTGCCAGAATTATTATTATCGGCCAGTGCCTCTGGCCAGAAACGGAGTGATCAACAGCGCGTGAAGATTTTGGGGATAGAAAGCTCCTGCGATGAGACCGCCGTTGCCATTTTTGATACCGACGCGGGGTTGCTGAGCCATGAGATTCACAGCCAGATTGCGCTGCATGCCGAATACGGCGGCGTGGTGCCCGAACTGGCGTCGCGCGACCACGTGCGCAAGGCAATCCCGCTAACCCGACTGGTGCTGGATGCGGCCGGCTGCCAGCGCGGTGACATCGACGGCATTGCCTATACCGCCGGTCCGGGCCTGGTCGGTGCGCTACTGGTCGGTGCCTGCATCGGTCGCAGCCTGGCGTGGAGCTGGGACATCCCCAGCGTCGAGGTTCATCATATGGAGGGGCATTTGCTGGCCCCGATGCTGGAGCCGGATCCGCCTGAATTTCCATTCGTCGCGTTGTTGGTATCGGGTGGCCACACCCTGCTGATCCACGTCGCCGCCAGGGGCGACTACCGCTTTCTGGGTCAATCGCTCGACGACGCCGCCGGCGAGGCTTTCGACAAAACGGCGAAGTTGCTGGGCCTGTCCTACCCCGGTGGACCCTCACTCGCGGCGCTGGCAAAACAGGGGAATCCCGACCGCTTTCGCTTCCCCCGACCGATGACTGACCGACCCGGGATGGACATGAGCTTCAGTGGTTTGAAAACCTTCGCGGTGAACACAATGGCCTCGGTAGATGGCACAGACAGCGACCGGGCGGACATTGCCCGCGCCTTTGAGGACGCCGTTGCGGATACGCTGGCCATCAAGTGCAAACGCGCATTACAGGCAACCGGACTAAAAAGCCTAGTTGTATCCGGCGGAGTCAGCGCCAACTTACATCTGCGACTTAGGCTCGATTCGATGCTCGCCAAGGAAGGTGCTCGTGGCTACTACCCGCGTCAGGATCTGTGTACAGACAACGCGGCGATGATCGCCTATGCCGGCGCGCAACGCCTACTAAAAGGCGCTGCCACCGATACCGCGATCGAAGTCCGGCCACGCTGGCCATTGGACGAATTGCGCCCCCCGTAGGAGCGGCCTTGACCGCGAACCGGGGGCTGCAGACGATTAGCCCGATCCGAACTTGCCTTCGCTACCCGCCAACAGGCCGCGAATATTACTGCGGTGACGCCAGAACAGCATTACCGAAATCAACGTCACGGCAATGGTCAATGGCAGGCTGCCGCCGGTCTGCACCCACACCACCAGCGGCGCAAACAACGTCGCCGTCAATGCCGACAGGGAGGACACCCGAAATAATGCGGCCATCAGCATCCAGATCATCGCGACGACCACGCCAATTTGCCAATGCAAGCCGCACAATACGCCAAACGTGGTCGCCACCCCCTTGCCACCGCGAAAACCGAAAAACACCGGGTACAGATGCCCGAGAAATGCCGCCAGACCGACCATCGCCAGCAGAGCGGCCCCCGGTTCGAGCAGATTCGCCAGTAACATCGGCAACAAGCCCTTCAGCATATCGCCAAACAAGGTCATCGCGGCCGCCTTCTTACCCCCAAACCGAAACACATTGGTCGCGCCCGGATTGCCAGAGCCCTGTGAGCGCGGATCCGGCAACCCAGCCAGACGGCACACCAGTATTGCGCTGGAGATTGATCCACACAGATAGGCAAAGGCAACAAAAAGGATATCGCTCATGGGCATCATTGGACTGATTGGGCACCGCCCAGTCAAGCCCTCATTGCACGCAGCAATTGTTCGCTGCGGCATAACCTTTTATGCTTAGCCAAACTCCGTAAGCTGTTCACCTTTACCTATGGACATAATCTTCCTCCGCGAACTCAAAATCGACACCATCGTCGGCATCTACGAGTGGGAGCGCCGCATGCCCCAAACCGTGATCTTCGATCTCGAGATGGGCACCGACATTGCCAAGGCTGCGGCCAGCGATAATATTGACGACACCTTGAATTACAAGGCGGTGGCCAAGCGCATCATCGGGTTTGTTGGGGACAGCGAATTCCAACTGGTGGAAACACTGGCGGAACGAGTGGCCGAACTGATCCAAACCGAGTTCGGCGTCGCATGGCTGAAACTGACCCTGAACAAGGTCGGCGCAGTGCGTGGATCACGCGATGTTGGCATTATCATCGAGCGCGGCACGCGAACCTGAATGAGTACCCCAGTCCTGATTAGCATCGGCAGCAACGTTGAACGTGAAACCAACCTCCATTCGTCCATCCTCGCGCTGCGCTCAGAGTATGGTGAGGTAGAATGTTCGCCCGTGTATGAAAGCAAGGCCGTTGGGTTTGATGGCGACGATTTTTATAATCTGGTGGCGCGGGTGTACACCGATCTCAGTGTTGAAACAGTCGATGCCACCCTGACCCGCATCGAAGACGAACACGGCCGCGATCGCCGTGGCCCACGCTTCTCGCCGCGCACACTGGATCTCGATCTGCTGTTGTTCGGCAACGAGGTACGTCAAGATCACGGGCTTGAAGTGCCACGCGACGAAATCACTCGCTACGCCTTCGTCCTCAAACCTCTTATGGACATCGCTGGCGATACCCAGCACCCCACGCTCAACGTATCCATCAATGACCTGTGGCATGCGTTTGATCAACCCAGCCAGCCACTGCACATGATTGACTTCAACTGGTAATCACAGGAAAGCGGATTCGCCCATGGACATCGACATCACCCTCGTTCGCAACTACCTGTTGGATCTACAAGATCGTATTTGCGCGGGACTGGAAAAAGAAGACGGTAGCGGAACATTTAGCGAAGACCAATGGGATCGCGATGGTGGAGAAGGCGGTGGCGGACGCACCCGCGTTCTGAACAATGGTGATGTATTTGAACAAGGTGGCGTCAACCTGTCGCACGTGTACGGTGATGAACTTCCCGCATCCGCAACCCAGGCGCGGCCTGAACTGGCTGGCTGTCATTTTCAGGCAGTCGGCGTGTCTCTGGTACTGCATCCACACAACCCCTATGTCCCCACCTCCCACGCCAACGTGCGTTTTTTTATTGCTCAGAAAGACGGCCAAGACCCAATCTGGTGGTTCGGCGGAGGCTTCGATCTGACCCCGTATTACGGTTTCACCGACGATGCCAAACATTGGCACACCACGGCCAAGGCCGCCTGCGACCCGTTTGGCGATAACGTCTACACCAAGTACAAACAATGGTGTGATGACTATTTCTTTCTCAAGCACCGCAATGAACCCCGCGGTATCGGCGGACTGTTTTTTGACGACCTCAATGAATGGGGGTTCGAAAAAAGTTTTGATTTTATGCGCAGCGTCGGCGACCACTATCTCGATGCCTACCGCCCCATCGTTGCGCGGCGCAAGGACATTGAATGGGGAGATCGCGAACGGGATTTTCAACTCTATCGACGCGGCCGCTACGTCGAATTCAACCTCGTATATGACCGTGGTACCTTGTTCGGACTGCAATCCGGTGGCCGCACCGAATCGATCCTGATGTCGCTACCTCCGGAAGTCCGTTGGCGTTACAACTGGTCGCCCGAGGCGGGCACGCCTGAGGCCGAGTTGTACGATGTGTATCTAAAACCGAAAGACTGGATAGGCGAATCTGATTAGATTGCACGAATGCTCAAAACCCTGGATCCCGGCCTGCGCCAGGATGACGGAGGTGTCCGGGTTTTCTGTTGTTTGAGCCAAAAAAAACCCGTCTTGTAGAAGACGGGTCGAAAACGCTTATTCAGCGCCGGAGGAGTTCTGACTGCGGGCGCCAACCCGCCCTTACCAAAAACAACGGCCTGCACAAAGATGGGTTGAATCACTGCGGTGGGCCTTTGCTTTGGATAAAGCAAGGTTAGTGCCAAGTTCATCCTCTGGCCGAAAAAGCGTAGTTAAACCAAAAGAAATTCAGGCGGTTACGGATAAGTGTCAGGCTCCCGCCATGTCTCAGGACCGACCGAAGGAGAGCAAAAACTGACGGGATTCAGTCAACAAGTGGCGATAGGAACCCGCTGCACGTCAATTCTCCAACGCCAACCGCGACGCGCGTCGAGCCTCGCGCCGCCGCAACCAGCCACTCGCGCCCGCCGCGGTGAGAATACACCAGACCGCAAACAACGCCCCAGGCAACGCCGTCTCAGGACCAAAATGTTCGAGCGCCAGCGCCACACCCAACCCCGCATTTTGCATCCCGATTTCAATCGAAAGCGTCAAGCGATGACGACGGTCAAAGCCATAAAGGCGCGCGAGGAACCAGCCGAGTAGATAGCCACAGGCATTAATCGACACCACCAGCGCAAACAACGACGGACCAACGGAGCCAATACGCTCGTGATTGGCCGCCACTGCATAACTGCAGATGATAACGATGGCGACCGACGCAACCGCAGGCGCGATGTCCCGTGCGAGCGCGATGCGGGCGCCGAGTATTCGGTGCAACAGCATGCCGGCCAACAACGGAGCCAGTACCATCCATAAAATGGTTTGCATCATCGGCCAAAATGGAATGGGTAAAAATGCACCACCCAACCATTCCACCAACGTCGGCGTCAGCAGCGGCGACAACAGCGTTGCCACCGTGGTCAGCGCGATGGAGTACGCGACCGCGCCACCGGCCAGATAGACAATCACATTGCTTGCCATCGCACCGGGGGCACAGCCCACGATAATAATGCCCAATGCCAACTCCGGCGACAGATCCGAATACCACGCGCACGCAAAACTCAGTACCGGCATCACACTATATTGCGTCAACACCCCCAGACCAATCTGACTAGGATGTTTGAGTGTATCGCTCAGCTCCGGCGGCTCAAGCACCAAACCCAGAGCGAACATGGTGGCGGCAAAAAAATACAGAAAGCTGCTTTTGAACACCAGAAACAGTGGCGGGTGCCAATAGGCGAGCAGCGCACCGATCAGCGTCAGCGGCGCCAAGCCATTAGCCAACAGACGTAAGACCAACACGAATTCAGACCGCTAGCAGCAACCGGAACCGTTCGACGGCGAACAACAGTCACCCGTATCCGCAGATGCCGATGCACAGTCGATCATATCGTCTGCAAAGGGGCCGCTCGTCAACGCGGCGAAACTCTCGCTATCGATAAGGGTGCGCTGACCGCGCATAAACGTCGCACCGCTATCCAGTTCGATACAGGCATAGGGGCCACGATACATCACCTCATGAGTTGCCTGCCCGGATGCCAACACGGGCTTTCCGGCGGTCAACGTAACCGCGCGAAACTCGATTCCCGACACCACTTGCCACGGCGCGTTGTCCCACTTGTCGAAGGCCGCACCCACAAAGCCTGCATCGGCAAAGGCCGTTAGAAACTCCTGCTCTTGAAAGGCGCCCGAGATACAACCACTCCACAGATCCGAGTCGGCCTTCAGGTCGTCCGATACGTACTTGTCTGAGACGATGTCGGAAATTGCCACTCGACCACCCGGACGCAGCACTCGAAATATTTCGGCGATCATTTGTTGGCGGTCGCTCTCACGAACCAGATTTAACACACAATTGGAAATAACCAGATCGACCGTTGCATCAGCGACCAGCGGTGCCGAGCGACGCTGTTCTGACTTATGTTCCTCCAGTGCAATCAAATCATTGGCGTCTTTTACCGCATGTTGCGACAGCCATTGTTCGGTGTCTTTAAGGTCGAGCGCCAAATCCTGAATAAAACCTTTGACAAACCGGACCCGATCGCCACCCAGCTTCCGTGCCATATCGCTCTGATGCCGACGGGCCAAATCCAGCATGTCGTCATTCATATCCACACCGATGACGCTGCCCTCGGCACCAACCAACTGCGCGGCCATATAACAAATCTTGCCGCCGCCACTACCGAGATCCAGCACTGTGTCGCCGTCTCTGACATAACGCGACGGGTCCCCACAACCGTAGTCGCGCTCGATGATTTCAGCGGGCAGCAGCTTTAACAGCCCGGCATCATAATCGACCGGGCAACAGAGCGCCTCTTCCCGTTGTTGTGCGCCCTCGCTATAGCGATTCAGCACCCCTTGCGTCTGATCACATGAACCCATCTCAAAACCTCGCGACTAAATCCCACCGCGCTCACGCGCCGCCATGCGAAGATTATACCCCAGCAATAGTTTCGAAAATGTGGGCTAGTTGGACTGGCAGCGGTTGCGGCCAGATTTTTTTGCCTGATAAAGCGCCTTATCAGCCCGATTGAACAAGTCTTCGGGCCCGTCGTGATCATGCCATTCAGAATAACCGCAGGACGCGGTGATGGTTAAACTGTGGTCACCGGAGCGAAACCCGGTCGCCTCAATACTGGAGCGAATCTTCTCCGCCACTGCGACAGCATCGTTAACCGTGGTACCGGCCAACAACACAACGAACTCCTCACCACCGTAACGCGCGACAAAGTCGGTCTCACGCAGACAAGATGACAGGGTCGAAGCGATGGATTGCAACACCGTATCACCGGCGCTGTGGCCCAGGCGATCGTTCACCTCCTTGAAGAGATCAACATCCCAGACCATTAACGTCAGAGGTTCGCCGAACCGGCTCCAGAGCCCAAACTCCTGAACGATTCTTTCGTCATAGGCAAGACGGTTGGGTACCGAGGTCAGGCCATCGCGAAGCGCACGATCCTGAATGGTATCCATATGTTGTTTCAATTTGGAGCTCTCGTCCTCTAACGAGCTTAGCCGACCGGACAAGGCATGGACCTGATTCTCCGCCTGCTTGCGTAACACGTCCTGACGCTGGCGGTGGCCCGCCATACGATCATGAATGGAGTCTATGCGCGCACTCACCGCCTCCTTGAGCTGTGCCATGTCATTAGCACCGTCAATATTACTCGCGATGGCCTGAATCTCCTGATCTAGGCAGAGATCAAATTCCTCGCTACTGTCAAACCCCTGTCCGCTGCTATCGCTCACACCGGTTAACTCACCATCCAACACCGATAAGCCACTGGTCACAGATTCCAGGAACGACTGAATCTCGCGGCGCTCCTCAACCAGCTTCGATTGCATCTCCGCGACCAACCCGACGGTGCCATCCAACACCGCCGACCATGCACTATTCAGCTCCACGTCATCTTCTACTTGTTGCTTAAGGCCATCCGCTTTGTCGTTTAACTCAGGGGGCAATAGCAGCTTATCCAGAACGTCGGCGAGTTGCTGTCGGGCCGCGTCGCTGCCCTGCTTGTCTTGATCCGGTTTCGATGACACCGCACCGAACAAACGACCAAACATACCTTTACTGGATTTAATCTCGGGTACGGTCGCCTCACGGGCATACAGTTCCGCCAGCTCTTCCAGACAGGTTTGCGCTGATTGACTGTCGGCGGCAACCAACTTTGAGCGCAGCGCCCTTGCCGTGGATGTCGCCGACGCTGGTAATGGCAAAAGATCGAGCAGGCGAAACAAAAAATCATTATCAGAGTCATTGACGGATGTCGGCACAGTGGCAGTGTCAACTTCGTCGTTGTGCAACAGTGAGTCTGATAGTTCATCGAGACGGTCGGCGACCGCAGCGATACCCGAACCCTTGCGCACCAACTCACGAATTTCCTTCAGAGTCGAGTCCAGCGCTGGATCAAAGCCCGAACTCGCCATGGTAAGACGCAGGATGATGCGACTCAGACTGGTCTCAGTCTTGGCCCAAGCGGCCTCTAACCCTTGTAGGCGTTGAATGTCTTCGGGAGAAGCTGTACTTACTGTGGCTGCTGAAGGCATCGATTTCACGGGCCTATATCCATTCAGGGTTAATTGAGAGCATTAACGCAATATAACGGCCATTGCGGCGACGTCTTTAGGCGCGGGCAATTAGATTTTATCGCGCAGTTTTGGCCAAAGAGCTCGGTAACACGACCTCGACCGCCACCGGAAGATGGTCTGATAAGGGGTAGTTTGGTACCCAGGTATGCTCCACTTGGAGGTTTTCGGAGATCAAAATATGGTCAATCGCGTGCTGTGGACGCCAGCTTGGAAACGTCTTCATACCCGCCGTCGGCCCGCGCAGATGGCCAGAGACTAACAGCGGCCGAATCTCGGCACTGTCGATGCTGCAATTGAGATCGCCGAGCACGATCACATTCGGGTAATCCTGAATTATTTCAGCGACAAACGCCGTCTGACGTTCTCGACCTCGCCGGCTCAATGACAGATGCAACACGCAGACGCGAAGCGATTCCTGCTCCACGCCATAGCTTGCGATCAATACACCTCGCCCCGGCATACCCGGAAGCTTGTGATCCGTTATTGACGCGGGACGAACGCGACTGAGCAGGGCATTACTATTCTGTGCCAGCTTGCCTAGATTGCGATTAGTTTGGCGGTGCCAAAAATGAAAACCCGCCTTGCGCGCAAGATACTCGGTTTGATCAACAAAGCCTGAGCGCAGGCTGCCACCATCCACCTCCTGCAAACCAACCACATCAAAGCCCGCTAAAAACATGGCAATGCGATCAAGATTACCGGTGCGATTGGAGGAAGGCAGAACGTGACGCCAGCTACGGGTGAGATAGTGGCGAAACTGCCCGCTATCAATACCCACTTGAATATTGTAACTGGCCACCCGAATACGGCGCTTCGGAAAGGTACCGGGGGCGGCCACCTCAAGCGGTGGCGGGTTTTGTGTTGAACGATTGAAAGCAGACACCAGGCGCGACACCCCATTGCGAGCAAACATCCGCAATGGTCCATGACTCACTACAGATTCTGGGCTGTAATGTCGGCGGGGCCCCGTCATTCTTTAGTTCCCGGCCTCGTCATCAGTATCACCTATCGGCAACTGCCGCGGCAGTTGTCGACAACGCCTTTCGTTCCAGATCGACCAGATGATCAATCGTCTCAATCATCCTGTCGTACGACTTGGTCATGCCAGCGGTGGTCTGATACTTACCGTTGATAATAATGCTTGGCACACCGGTCACGCCCCACTTGCGTGCAAAATCGGCCCCACGCGTCATCGTCAGCCGCACCGAAAATGAGTCATAGGCACTGGAGAATGCCTTTGCCGTCACGCCCGCCTTGTCGACAAAAAAATCGCTGATCGATTGCTTATCTGGAAACCTCTTGCGTTCGACATGGATCGCATGAAACAGGGGTTCATGAATTTTGTCTTCAACCCCCAGAACCTTGGCCGCTAAATAGGCATTACCCAATAGCGCCCACGCGGGATTTAGCGCCGCCGGTAACCGAATAAATTCGACATCGTCGGCTTTGGTTTTTAGCCACTCTTGAACATGCGGCTCAAACTGGAAACAGTGTGGGCACTTGTACCAAAACAATTCGATGACCTGAATTTTGTCTTGCTCCATGGGTTGGGCTGGCTCAATCAGCGTGTAATCCACTCCCTCCGTGACAGATTTTGTCGGTGTCTGGGCAACCGCCCCGAAGGAGGCAAGCGAAAACATCAGTATTCCGGCTAACAACTTGTTCATAATAAATAGATCCTCAAATCGTTTGTGCTTAGAACTCGCCGAGTAACTAAAGTTCACCGTAGGAATGCAGGCCCGACAAGAACATGTTGACACCCAAAAATGCAAACAGGGTAACGAACAACCCAGCCACAGACCACCACGCCATCGGTGTACCACGCCAGCCCTTGGTCAGACGCATATGTAACCATGCTGCATAGTTTAGCCACACGATGAGTGCCCAGGTTTCTTTTGGATCCCACGACCAGTAGCCACCCCAAGCCTCTGCCGCCCACATCGCACCAAGAATCGTGGCGATGGTAAAAAATGCAAAACCAAGGGCGATCGATCGATACATCAAATTGTCGAGTATGTCGAGCGCAGGCAAACGCCCTGACTGATTCGGGGTCTCGCTACGTACCTTGAACAAATAGGCGACACCCACCATCGCCGCCAACGAAAATGCCCCATAGCCAATAAAATTGGCCGGCACATGAATCTTCATCCAGTAACTCTGCAACGCGGGCACCAGCGGCTGGATCTCATCCGCGTGTCGGTCAAAGGTGTACCAAAGAATAAAACCAACCGCGGCACTGATCACAAGCAACGCGAACCCTCCCAACGCACGGGTTCCTAAACGCTGTTCATAATACAGATACAGCAATGCGGTGATGACTGAAAATAAAATAAAGACTTCATATAGATTACTGACCGGGATATGGCCTATGTCCGCGCCGAGGAGATAAGACTCCCACCAACGCACCATTAAGCCGACCAGTCCCATGGTTACCGCCAACCAGGTCATCGCAGATGCGACTTTACCGGTAAATTCAGAACGCCCGAGCATCGCAATAAAATAGGTGGGGGTAGCCAACACAAACAGTGCGCTCATCCACATAACCGCGGACTGGCTTGAAATAAGAAACCTGAGAAAGAAATTGGATTCCGCATTGACGAGTGCGCCGCCGTAACTGAAGATAGCCAAGAACGCCATTGTCGCGACCGCCAACAACAAAGGCCGCACCGGCTTCCATGTCCAACCCAACCACACCGTTGCCACCGCAACCCCGACCAGAATGCCCTGCTCATAGCTATCCATCCACGGTGAATACCGGGACAGGGCATAGCCGGCGCCACCGATCAACATCAGCGCCCAAGCCCAGTCAAACCAACCCAGCGTCTTTATCAACGAGGGGGGGCTTAGTTGATCCTGCATGTCATTGGTCGTAGTTGACATAATTAATCTGCCTTTGTGTCTGTTGGATCACTCAATCTCTGTTTCAGGGTAGCGGCCATCTGCTCAAACTCTGACGCATATTCAAACGTATGTCGAGCACTGGTGCCCGCAATCAATAGTCTAGTCCTTTGAGGATTCTCTGGGTTGGGCTCGATCCACACCCAAGCGCGCCGATGCGGCATGTAAAACATCAAAAATACGCCAATTATCAACAATATACAGCCCAAATATACCACAGCCTTACCCGGTGCCCGGGCAATCTGTAATCCGGTTGCCTGCACGTGTTCAAAACTTTCCAACTGCATAAACACGGGCGCACCGTAGAAAGGCAGCGACTCCAGCGCCGTCACCGCATCCTCGAAAAATTGGTACTCGTCGTCACTCAACTCGCGCTCGGCATCACCGCCTTCCTCCAAAACCGTCTGTCGATACAGCAAGCCCAGAATATGACGCAACACACTGACGTAGACCGTCTGAACTTGCTCACGCTGATCTTCCGGCACGGTGTTTTCCAAATGAGAGAACGCCTGATTGAACCCACCCTCCACAAATTGCGTCAACATTCGACTCATACCCTGCACGATCTCATCCTGCTTGGCATGGTTCATCGTGCCGGACACACTCATCACATCAGTGATCGCGGTACGCGCGGCCAACGTTACCTTGTCACGGTCATGCAGATTCTGCAGGTATTTCATGAATCGATTGATACTAAAATTATGGTCTGCCGGAATATGTAAATATCGAAATGGCTCACCGACCGTTTCGCGAACACCACTAAGAAAGAAACGACGCCCATCGCGTAACACAGGGATTTGATAATTTTCGTACTCGACGGCCTGACCGGTTTCGTCGCGCATCTTGAAAATGAAATTGGGCCCGTAATTTTCAAACTTCTTGCCCGAGGTATCCCCTTCCTGCACCGGGTTCACATTGAACAGACGGAAATCGGATATCTCCATGGTCATCACGCCGCTTGTCATCGGCAATTCAACATCGCTATTAACCGCGCCATTGACTACAACGGGCTCGACCGGAAAGCCCTCCAGTGGCCAAGCCCTCATCGTCAGTTTCGACCCGCCATCACCAAAACTGGACTGATAGATGTGGTAACCGTTGTATACCGCCGGGTGGTTGACCGAAATAGTATGGCGTTCCGACGTCTTGCTAACCGGGTCGCTAATAATCAAATCAGATTCGAATGATTTTGGTTGCCCGGAGACATAGTGTTCAACCCGAAAATCTTCCACCTCCACAATAAACGGGAGTTCCTGCACCAAATAGCCTTCACCCAAACGCACAAAAGCAAGATTGGCCTGACGTCCTTCCGGAATCGTGACGCTGGCGCGAAACGAACCGTGCTCACGCGAGAGACGACTTTCCTCCGGCACCTGTGATGCCGGGATGTCGCGAGTCTCAATCTTTAGATCACCGTACTGGGCCGCAAACTTGAGCGCTGAGTTACCATCCACCAGGCCGCCGATCAAGATAATCACAATGGCCGAATGGGTGAACACATAACCAAGACGACCGGTGGAGCCGCGCATCGAAGCGAGCAGCGTGTGATTGGCATGCTCCGACACGCGTGCCCGATACTTGTTTGCGTCCAATACTTTCCGTGCAACCTCACTGGCCTGTTGCACAGAAACCATCGCATCCCATTCGAGCTTATGCTGAAACGTACGTAGTGACTTGTGTTGGACGTGTTCACGAAAATGCCACATATCGCGTAACATCTTCGGCGCATTACGCCACAGACAAATGCTGGTTGATGACACCAGAAAGGCGAGGATGAACACGAACCAGCCAGCGCTGTAGACATCGTAAAGCCCCAGTCCTGAAAACACATCAAACCAGAACGGACCAAACTTGAGCAGGTAGTCGGTGTACGGCTGATTCTGTTGCAGCACGGTGCCGATCACCGAGGCAACGGCCAATGTCACCAACAGCGTGATCGCCAAATTCATGGTGCCAAGAAACTCGACCAGTCTGCTGGGTGCGCTGGTGACGTTGCGTTCGGTAGGGGATGGGGTTGACATCAGAACGATCTTACCCCGATAAAATGTAACTGTTGTAATGGTATGGCAGGGGTGACCCCGGCTATACGATGTGAATTAATGCAAACCGGCAATGAACTCCGAAACGGCCTTGACCTCAGCCTTGCTCATGCGTTGCGCAATATCGCGCATCATGCCCGCGGCATCGTTGCTGCGTACACCCGAGGCAAAATCACTCAGCGCCTTCGCGGTATACGTCGCGTGTTGCCCAGCCAACAACGGGAAACCCGCTTCACGGTTACCCAAACCATTGGGACCATGACAAGCCATGCATGCGGGGACCATGGATTCGGCATTGCCGCCGCGGTAGAGACGCCCACCCGCATCCGCCAACTCCTGACTGGTGGCCTGACCGGTGGACACGTTCTGTGCGGAAAAATACGCGCCCAGATCCAGCATGTCCTGCTCGCTCAGCGGTGCAGCCATTGGCCCCATGGTAGCATCGGAGCGCTTTTTACCTGACTTCATATCCGCCAACTGTGCGGCGATATAACTTTCATGCTGGCCGGCCAACTTGGGCCATGCGGGATTGCTGCTAACCCCTGCGGGGCCATGACAACCGGCACAAACACCCGCCTTGGACTCACCTGCGGAGATATCACCTGCTGCGTGAGCAACCGACGACCATGCAAAGCCTACAAATAGAAGTGTAAACAGATTCTGTTTCATGGTGGCTTTCCTGCCAAGATCCTCACGAAGCCTTGTTGGCTCAGTTATGTAAGATCTTACAACTCCGCAAAATACGCCGCCAAATTAGCGATGTCCGCATCGGACAACGAACCCACCATGGCCTTCATGGTTGGGTCGTTACGCGCGCCCGATTTATAATCGTTAATCGCCTTGGCCAGATAAGCTTCCTTTTGCCCCGCCAGATTCGGATACATAGGCGCTATGCTGACGCCATTGGCGCCGTGACAACCGGCACACATCGCGGCCTTGCCCTTGCCAGCGGCGGCGTCACCTGCCATAACCGCACCACTCATAACTGATAGAATGCCTGCGGCAGCGATGGAAATAATTTGGGTTTTCATGATTAGTATTCTCCTGCTGGAAACAAACCTTGGCGCATCGCGTGCCCCAAGTAAAATCGTGTTAAAACAGTGGCCTTTATACCAATACGGCCGCCTTTGGGCAAATCCTGAGACCATATACTGATAACAACTAGCCGAATGAATAGCCTCTATCACAATGCCCACTTTCTGCTTAGCGTACCCAACCGCAAGTCTGCCCCCGCTGACGAGGGGATCGAGGTTGCCTTTGCCGGCCGCTCTAATTCTGGAAAATCCAGCGCAATCAATACGATAACGCGGCAAACCGGGTTAGCCCGAACCAGCAAGACTCCCGGGCGTACCCAACATATCGTGTTTTTTGAACTCGATGCCTCGCGACGCTTGGTCGACTTGCCTGGCTATGGCTATGCCTCAGCACCCAAGGCACTGCAGCGGGAGTGGGCCAAGGCGCTCGAGGACTACATGGAAAACCGTGCGTGCCTGCGCGGCATTGTGATGATGATGGATATCCGACGCCCGTTTACCGATCTCGACATGGGTATGTTGGAGTGGTGCGAGTTTATCCGGCGACCGGTCCACATCCTTTTGACCAAAGCGGATAAACTGAAGCCAAATCCTGGCCGTCAAACCTTCCGCGACGTCTGCGACACCGTTGACGAGTTCGAAATGGATGTCAGCGTGCAGTTATTTTCTTCGCTGAAGAAAATCGGTGTAAAAGAGGCTCACAGGGCCCTCGATAGCTGGTTTTGTGGGGAAACTGAGGGCGTTGCAGCAGAAAAATAAAAAATGCCCCGGTCTCAAGAGGGGAGAGGAACCGGGGCACCCAAAATTCCGGCTTGGGGAAACCGAAATTTCACCCATTCAGGGGAATGAACGGGACACACCAAAGCAGGTATGTACAGACTAAGACAGGGGCTTAGAGGAAAAGTTCCATCAACCGTGAGCCTGCCCCCACGTGTCGCCAACATCCGCATCCACCACCAATGGAACATCCAGACTAGCTGCCGCGGCCATGCGCTCACACAGGCCTCGACTCACCTGCTCCACCGCCGACGCCTCAACTTCCAACACCAATTCGTCGTGTACCTGCATGATCATTGTCGCCGGCACTTGATCACCGCATAACCATTCATCCACCACAATCATTGCGCGCTTGATGATGTCCGCGGCAGTACCCTGCATCGGCGCATTGATCGCCGTGCGCTCGGCATACTGACGGCGTTGCCCATTGCGTGAATTGATATCGGGCAGATACAGGCGTCGCCCAAACAGGGTCTCGACATACCCTTGTTCACGCGCGCGTTCACGTGTCTCGTCCATGAAGGTTCGCACCCCCGGGTAACGGGAAAAATACAAATCCACATAGTCCTGAGCCTCACCGCGGGTGATGCCCAATTGCCGCGCAAGACCAAACGCGGACATACCATAAATCAAACCAAAGTTAATCGCCTTGGCCGAACGACGTTCATCGCTGGTCACCGCCTCCAGACTCAAACCAAACACCTCGGCGGCGGTTGCGCGATGAATATCGGCGCCCTCGGAAAACGCTCGCAGCAGACCTGCGTCCCGCGACAGGTGCGCCATAATGCGTAATTCAATCTGCGAATAATCAGCCGCAACTAACTTAAACCCCTCGGGCGCGATAAAGGCCTCGCGAATCCGCTTGCCCTCTTTGCTGCGAATGGGGATGTTCTGTAAGTTGGGATCCGACGACGATAACCTGCCGGTTGCTGCAACCGCCTGATGGTAAGACGTATGCACGCGCCCGGTGTCTGCATCAATCTGCTGCGGCAACTTGTCGGTATAGGTTGACTTGAGTTTACTCAAACTTCGATACTCAAGAATCAATCGCGGCAATGGATAGTCCAGCGCCAACTCCTGCAATACGGCCTCGGCGGTGGACGGTTGGCCCTTCGGGGTTTTTTTCAATACCGGCAAGCCCTGTTTCTCAAACAGGATTTCCTGAATCTGTTTTGGCGAGTTAATGTTAAACGGGCCATCGGCCGCGGCAAAGGCCTCGATTTCAATTTCACCCATGCGCAGCGCAAGCTCCGTGCTCTGCTGCGCCAACAGGTCTCGATCGACCAGTACGCCATTACGTTCCATGCGCGATAACACCGGCACCAGCGGCATTTCTATATCTCGATACAACCCCACCAGTGCAGGTAATTCGTCAAGTCGGGGTTGCAATGTCTGATGCAATCGCAGGGTTACGTCGGCATCTTCTGCCGCATACGGCGCTGCGGTTTCAACCGGGACCTGATTAAAGGTCAACTGTTTTGCACCTTTGCCGGCAACGTCCTCAAAATGAATCGTGTTGTGTGCTAGGTACTTCAATGCCAGCGAGTCCATGTCATGTCGCGTAGCCGTGCTGTCCAGAACATAAGACTCAAGCATCGTGTCGTAACGCACGCCGCGTAGAGTGATACCGTGATTGGCCAGCACACTCATGTCGTACTTCAAGTTCTGCCCAACCTTGGCCTGCGACTCATCTTCCAATAGTGGCTTAAGCTGTTGCAACACCGAGTCTAGATCAAGCTGGTCTGGCGCGCCCGCATAGTCGTGCGCCAACGGTACGTAGGCTGCCTCGCCCGGTGTCACCGAAAACGACACCCCTACAATCCGCGCCTGCATGTAATCAAGACTGGTGGTTTCGGTGTCAAACGCAAACACGTCTGCCGATTGCAGTCGGGCCATCCATTCGTCAAGCAGCGCTTGGGTATCAATGGTGATGTAATTCGCCTGCGCCGTTGTTGTCTCGTGGTCATCTGTGGCGACGCCGTCTTTTTGATCCAACAACTCTGATAACCAGGTCTTAAATTCCATCCGGGCAAACCCTTCACTGAGCGCCGCGGTATCGGGTTTGCCCAGTTTTAGGTCATCCAGACTCTGTTCCAGTTCAACATTGAGTCGTATGGTCACAAGATCCTTGGACAGGGGAAGCTGATCCAGCGAGGCACGCAGATTCTCACCGATCTTGCCATTCACCGCATCGGCGTGCTCTATAATCGCATCCAGTGAATCGTATTCTGCCAGCCACTTGACCGCCGTCTTGGGCCCGACCTTGGGCACGCCCGGTATGTTATCTGACGTGTCACCCACCAACGTCAAATAGTCGATAATTTGATCGGGCCGCACGCCAAATTTTTCCTCGACTCCGTCGGCATCCATCATTGTGTTGGTCATGGTGTTAACCAAGGTCACGTCGTCGTTGACCAACTGCGCCATGTCCTTGTCGCCGGTCGAAATCAGGGTTTTCATACCTGCATTGCTGGCACTCGTGGCCAAGGTACCGATGACGTCGTCTGCCTCAACCCCCGGCACACGGATCAATGGCATACCCAAAGCCTCAACTAACTCATGCAAGGGCTCAATCTGGCTGCGCAGATCGTCCGGCATGGGTGGCCGGTTGGCCTTGTATTCGGGGTAGAGATCATTTCGAAAGGTCTTGCCCGGCGCATCAAAAATGATCGCCAGATGTTCACAATTGTGCTCATCGCAAAGACGTTTGAGCATATTGATCACCCCGTACACCGCACCGGTCGGCTGGCCGTTGGAATTCGTAAGCGGCGGCATCGCATGATAGGCGCGGTACAGGTACGAAGAACCATCGACCAATACCAGCGTCTTGTCCGTGATTGTTGTCATAGTGCAGAAACCAAATAAAGTGGATCGACCGGGTGCAACAGTCGAAAATCAGAGGGAATTATGTCGCAGACGACGCGATTATGCTAAAAAGGTCGTATCTCAATCGTTTCTCAAAGAATCAACATGAACCCGGACCCAAATACGCCGAATCCCCGCCTGATGCCGGTCAATGATCGTCAACTGACGCGAGAATCCTGGAAGATTTTCCAAATCATGGCTGAATTTGTCGAGGGATTTGAACGGCTCGCGCCGATTCGCCCGTCGGTGAGTATTTTTGGCTCGGCACGCACACCGGAAGACCATCCCTACTACCAACTCACCGAACAAATCGCGCGCAAGCTTTCGGATGCGGGTTTCTCCGTCGTCAGCGGTGGTGGGCCCGGGATTATGGAAGCGGCGAATAAAGGCGCCAAGGACGGAAAGTCACCGAGCATCGGCCTAAATATCGAACTGCCAGACGAACAGGGCGGTAACGGCTATCAGGACATTTCCCTGAGTTTTCGTCACTTTTTCTCCCGTAAGGTGATGTTCGTAAAATATGCGTCCGCCTATGTCGTGGCTCCCGGTGGCTTCGGCACCCTCGATGAGATGGCTGAGATTTTGACGCTGGTGCAGACGGGCAAGACGCGTCGCATTCCGATTATTCTGGTGGGCAGCGACTTTTGGAAGGGCCTGATCGATTGGTTCCGCCATACCTTGGTCAAAGAAGGTACGATAAGCGCGGAAGATCTGGATCTGTTTACCATCGTTGACGACCCCGACACCGTCGTCGAAACCATCTTTGATCACTACGAACATCGCGGCTTCGAACCTTCCGAGGCCGAAGAAGCCATACTTCTCGAACTGTAGACAGGATTTTGCACCGATGCGCACAACCATCGCCCTTGCCTTTAGCTTTGTCGTATTCCCCAATCTGGTCGCCGCAGAAGCACCGCCACCGCTTCCAGATTCAACCCCGCCATCGGCGGTCGATTACTCGGACCCACAGGCACTGCCAGAGTCCGATGTGCGCATTTATCGCAAGGAACGGGAGACCATTGAGGAGTACAGCGTTTCCGGCAGGGTCTACATGTTGCGCGTGACCCCGGCGGTGGGCGCCCCCTATTATCTGATTGACCACGACGGTGACGGCACACTCGAGTCACGAACCTTCAGCCCCGCGAAGCCGGGCATGCTCATTCCGCAATGGATCCTGTTTAGCTGGTAACGGCTATTCTCGAATTGGTTTTCCGATGTCTGTCTTTACAGCGGTTTCACACAGTGAGCTCGAACAATTTCTGCGGCGTTACGATGTCGGTGATCTCGTCGAGCATCATGGCATCAGCACCGGCGTCGAAAACACCAACTACTTCGTTACCACCTCACAAAACAACTATGTGCTGACGCTGTTCGAGCATCTCAACAACCAAGAGCTACCGTTCTATCTCGACTTCATGGCATTTATGTCGGAACACGATGTGCCATCGGCGCACCCAATTGCCGATACGCAGGGCCACTATCTGCGACAGGTATGCGGCAAACCGGCCGCGCTAATACAGAAGCTGCCGGGGGCCAGCATCCTCGATCCCAGCGCTCAAAACTGCTATACGCTGGGTCAAATGCTGGGTAAGCTCCACTGCGTTAGCAAAGACTTTCCACAACAGCGTGACAATGTCTGCGGCCCGCATTGGTGGCGCACAACCATACAAAGTCTCGACCCTCATCTATCCGCTGGCGAGCTGAAACTGGTTCATAGCGAAATCGAGTATCAGGCCAGCTTTCGCAACACCCATCTACCTACCGGCGTTATCCACGCCGACCTGTTTCGCGATAACGTGCTGTTTCTCGGAGCCGACATCACCGGCATGATCGATTTCTACCAAGCCTGTACCGACGTGCTGATTTACGACCTCGCCATCAGTGTCAATGACTGGTGCAGCCTCGACGACGGGCAACTCGACAACACCAAGGCACAACAAATGATTGCGGGGTATCATGCCAAGCGGCCGCTCGGCGACGCCGAAAAACAAGCATGGCCCGTGATGCTGCGTGCCGGAGCTTTGCGCTTTTGGCTATCACGTCTGCGCGACTTGCATTTCCCTCGCGAGGGTGAAGTCACCCATACCAAGAACCCTGCTGAATACCAAAACATCCTTACCCAGCGCATCGAACAGCACAACCACCTGAATGCCCACTGGCCCGGCGACCTTATTTCCTGACAACCGATGGCCGACCTGCTGCAATCCTTCGTCACTCGTGTTGACCAGATAACCGAATGGTTTGGTCGTACCGTGTCGTGGCTTACGGTTGCGATGGTGGTAGTGACCTTTGTGATTGTGGTGGTGCGCTATGTGTTTAACGCCGGGTCCATTGCAGTACAGGAATCCGTCACCTACATGCACGCACTGGTGTTCTTGATCGGCTCGGCCTACACCCTAAAACACGCCGGTCATGTTCGTGTGGATATTTTCTATCGCCCGGCGTCCGCACGCATCAAAGCCTGGGTCGATTTGTTCGGTGCGTTTTTTCTGTTAATCCCGGTCTGCGGTTTCATCGGCTGGGCCAGTTGGGACTATGTCAGCGCATCCTGGAGTCTGCATGAGGGCTCACGAGAAGCCGGGGGATTACCGGGCGTCTTTCTCCTCAAGAGCAGTATCTTGTTAATGGCGGCACTACTGATTTTACAGGCGCTCGCTGAATCCTGCCGTAGTATCCTCCAACTGCGCGACGCTCGGAACTGAGCATGGAGTGGATTTCACTGATCATGTTTTTGGTAACTTGTGCAGTCCTGCTCGCCGGTTACCCTGTGGCCTTTTCTCTGGCAGGTACGGCACTGGCTTTCGCCACCCTAGGCTCAGTCACTGGGGCCTTTGATCCCAGCTTTCTGGAAGCACTACCCAATCGCCTGTTCGGTATCATGACGAATCAAACGTTGATTGCGGTGCCCCTGTTTGTGTTCATGGGCATCACACTGGAAAAATCGCGTATCGCCGAAAGCCTGCTCGACACTATGGCTTTGTTGTTTCGGGGTACACCGGGTGGTCTGGGAATCTCGGTGATGCTGATCGGTATGTTGTTGGCCGCCAGTACCGGTATTGTTGGCGCAACCGTGGTTACCATGGGACTTTTGTCACTGCCGACCATGATGCGGCACCGATACGATCCTAGCATCGCAACCGGCGCCATCTGCGCATCCGGCACACTGGGTCAGATCATTCCCCCGTCTATTGTCTTGGTGTTACTCGGGGATGTGTTGTCGTCGGCCTACCAACAGGCGCAACTCGACATGGGCATCTTTTCACCCAAGACTGTTTCGGTGGGTGATTTATTTGTTGGGGCATTGATCCCGGGGCTGTTGCTGGTCTTCGGCTACATCATGTATCTGGCGATCACCGCCAGACTGCGTCCGGAAACCATGCCGGCAGCGCACGACGCCATGAACCTGTCTCACGCCGAACTACTGCGCCGTACCGCCGTGGTATTGGCGCCACCCCTGTTGCTGATCCTTGCAGTACTCGGCTCAATTATGGGGGGTCTCGCAACACCAACCGAAGCCGCGTCGGTGGGTGGCATGGGCGCGTTACTACTAGCGGCATCGCGCGGTGCGCTAAACCTGAATTGTTTGCGCGACATCATGCGATCGTCAACCCGCATCACCAGCATGGTGTTTCTAATTCTTATCGGTGCGTCGTTGTTCTCGCTGGTGTTTCGGGGTTATGGCGGCGACGATCTGGTGACCGACCTGTTGACCGATTTACCCGGCGGCACATTCGGTGCGGTACTGGTGGTGATGCTGGTCATGTTTGTACTCGGCTTCGTACTCGACTTTATCGAAATAACCTTTGTCGTGGTACCGATCGTCGGACCTATTCTGTTGGCCATGGGATTAGATCCGATCTGGCTCGGTGTAATGATTGCGATCAACTTGCAGACTTCCTTCCTCACCCCACCGTTTGGTTTTGCGCTGTTTTATTTACGCGGTGTCGCACCGAAAGAAATTACCACGGGGCAGATCTATCGTGGGGTGATTCCATTTATTGGCATCCAGCTTGTGATGCTGTGTTTGCTTGCGATTTGGCCTCAGCTTGCCACTTGGTTACCGGGGATTGTGTATGGGTCCTAGCTAATAACGAAGACGAGTGGCTTACCAGAAGGGTTCACAGTGGGTCCACCCTACTGCTCGGAACAACTAAACTTTGGGAGCCAACAACTCTATCTTGTAGCCATCCGGATCTTCAACAAACGCAATTACCGTCGCGCCCGATTTCATCGGTCCTGCCTCTCGCACAATATTTCCGCCCGCCGCGCGGATATCATCGCAGGCCTTGTACACATCCTCGACCTCGATGGCGATGTGTCCGAAGGCATTACCCAAGTCGTAGCGCTCGGTATCCCAGTTATGGGTTAGTTCGATGGCTGTGTTGCTCGACTCGTCACCGTAACCAACAAAGGCCAGAGTAAACTTTCCTTCGGGGTAGTCTTTCTGGCGTAACAATTGCATTCCCAGCACATCGGTATAAAACGCGATTGAGCGTTGCAGGTCGCCGACTCGAATCATGGTATGCAGCATTCTCATTGTGTCTTCTCCAGCACTGTAAATTGGTCGATACGATCCACAATCAATCGGCACATAGGGCTCACCACCCATCACGATACCTAGTCAAACGCGGCTTCAGTGGAGGACACGATATGAACATCGCGCTGTGGGAACGGGAAGGTAATACCTTTTTCATTGAATGCGTTCCACACCAACAGATTTATATCCGAACGCACACTGGCAACGCCTGCCTGAGGGTCTTTAATCCAGATGCGCAATTGAAGATTAATGCCATTATCACCAAATCCAATCAGACGGGCCTGCGGTTCCGGATCCGATAACACCCTTGGCTGCGAGGTTGCCGCATCAACCATTATTTGCATCGCCTCTTCCGGATTATCGTTGTAGCTAATCTGCACTTCGATTTTTACCCGCACTTGGCGGTCGGTAAAACTCCAATTGGTCACTTCTGATGTGATCAAGTTTTCATTCGGAATCAGCGTCTCCACGCCATCGCGATCCCGCACCACGACATAGCGAGCACGGAGTGATTGCACCCAACCAAAGCGGTCGCCGACCGTTATCACGTCGCCCGGACGAATCGAACGGTCAAACAGCAAAATAAAGCCGCTGACGAAGTTACTGGCAATACGCTGCAGGCCAAAGCCGAGACCAACACCCAGAGCGCCGCCGAAAATACTCAACGCGGTTAAATCAATGCCAACACTGTCAAGGGCAATCAGCCCTGCAACAGTAAACAGAATCAGCTTGGTAAATTTGCTCAAACCAACACGCATACTCACGCTAATGTGAGGCGACTTGCGCAGACGGTGCTCAATGATTGATGAAAGCCAGCCGGCAGCCAACATAAATCCGCCGATCGCGATGACCAGATTGGCCACGGAAAGAACTGAGACGCGGACCTCGCCGACCTGCATGCCGAGGCTATCCATGACGTCGATCAACGCCGGCAGCCAGCCCAACAAGTGCATCGCCACAATCACCCAGACCGTGGTACCAATAATGCCTTCCCATGCGCGCATGGCCGGACTGGGTGCAAAACTCCGCCGCAAAACATAGACGACAATACGCACCAGCGCCAGTGACAACAGTAGGGGAGCAAATATTTCCAACAAACCCGTGGGTTGTTCAAAGGCTTGCAACAATGCGCTTCCGATCACCACCGTCAGCAACATAGATAGAGGGAATACGAGGCGCAGCGTACCGCGCAGAGTGACACGCCCCAAACCTCGCTTCTCAGATGCGCCGAGACGAACTGCAACATAGCGCCCATACGCCGCATTAATGCTAATGGCGGCTATAACGGCGACAACAACGACCGTTAGCTGCAACAAACCGCTCGTCGTCAGTAACGCAGCCAGCCAAGATTGGGCTTCGGTTGTCAGTGTCTGAACAATATCTTTCACGGCCTACCCCTCCGTCGATCTTGATACGCCGGAGTATGCAGGAATCCGCGCGTTAAAAGCCAGCACTCGAACGCAATCAGGCAGGAGGCCCTTGCGATTGGCCTTGGTGAAAACAGCTAGTGGCTTTGGTCTTTGGCTCGCGGCTTGGCTTTATTAACGCGAATGTTGCGCCCATGTAACGCGCTCTCATTCAGCGCCTGAATAGCCTCCGATGCAGCTTCACCATCATCCATCTCGACAAAACCGAAGCCCTTGGAATGCCCGCTGAACTTGTCCATGATGATGCTCGCACTGGTCACATCGCCAAACTCGTTAAAGGCGTCCTTCAGATCATCTTCGGTTAAAGAATAAGGAAGATTACCAACATATATATTCATCTAGTAACTCAAGTATAGTCGTGTGTTGATCGGACTATCGCTAACAGAAAACCAACACAAAAATTATCTGCCTGCGCCCGCAAGGCCCCAGCCCTACAGAATTAATTTCAAGAAATCAGATTACTCTCTCGCCCATCACAATTCCACGTAAAGTATCGCGCGTTGAAATCACCGGCTACTGATCTGGACGTTCCACCACCTGCGCCAATCCGTCCAACCCCTGCTCAAACATGTTACCGATCATAGTATCCATCATTAACGCAAAATAGGCGCCTATCAACGGGACGTTCATGTTTCCGCGCATTGACCAGGTCACGCGGGTACCAAAATCATCAGCGGCGTAGTCGACCCGCGCCTTCGCAACATGTTTGCCGCCATCGAATGACAGATCATACGCGATGCCGGTTCGCGCCGAGCTCTCGGTAAACACGATGGAACCACCCCCCTCCTGACTCGTCCAGCGCTGCGTTGCGCCAACACCCGTGGTTATATCCCCCAACTTGATCACAATACCCGGATCGTTTTGCTTCCACGACGTCCATTGTCCCCACTCGCGCAAATCACCGACAAAGACATGGATCTCTGGTGCAGCGGCATGGATCACGCGGGAACGTGACACCTCATAGTGTGACGACAAAATAAAGCCGACAACGATAAAGGTCAGCGACAGCAGGCTGACCGCCCATATGAATTTCTTCATGATTCCTTACCTGATCACCGCGCTAAACAATGTCTTGTAACACCGCTTCCATCTGCTGCTCCGATGCCGGCAACTGAAGGACCTTCTGCAACGGAAAAATATCCTGCAACTTGTCGACATAGCGGATCTCCGACTTGGTCGCCAATACGACGACTTTGGCATCCGGCGAATATCTCTGCATACTAAACAGCATGACATCCAGGTTACTGATATTCACGCCCGCGTAATTATTGGCGTATCCATATTCAAACACACAGATGACGATGTCGGGTGCCTGGGCTTTTATAAGGGCCATTGCCTTTCGCATAGACCCCACCCGCTGCTCCTCCAACCCCATTCGCTGATACAAGCCCGAGAAATTCGGGTGCATGGGAGAGTCCATCACGGACAGCAGCATAAGATCGCGCGCTACAGCGTAATCACTTGGCCGGGTGAGTTACCCGCCAGCGCCGCATACAAGCCAGGAAAGCAGCCAACAACCTCGACACCGTGCGTATCATTCTCAAGTTGCGGCAATATCACCTTGCCTCGCTTAAATAAGACGGTATGACCCTGCGATGAAAAGATGTATGCAATTGTCATGGCTAATATTTACCTTGTGTATTTTATTAATACAACGGCCATTGAAGTATCAGCGGCGCACGCACGAGAGAGGCAGAGCAAAGTCTCGTAGACTCGCGTTTTGATGATTTAAACTGCTGCGGCAGGGATTAAAAAACCCGGTGCGATCACTCAGTGCGGCTGGTGATCTCAAGCAGGTGGTAACCAAACTGGGTTTTAACCGGCCCATGTACCACGTTAACCTCACCGCTGAACACAACCTGATCAAATTCCGGAACCATCTGTCCAGGGCCAAACTCACCCAGAGCCCCGCCTTGAGCGGATGACGGGCAACTCGAATGCTCTTTGGCGGCCTCGCCAAAATCCAATCCTGCGCTGATTTTGTCTTTTATTTCATTACATTTTTCTTCGCTATCCACAAGGATATGTCTTGCACTTGCTGTTGCCATTGTTCTGCTCCAAATTGAATTTTCTACGGAAAATAAATCGGCTTATCGCCAACCTGCCACGGTAGATATTTTTTCATCACACCGACAAAACCATCTGATTGCAGCAGGCCATCAAGCCACGCCTGCAGCGCAGCATACGGGGTTTGACCAAACCACACCTTGTCACAATGCGCATATTGTCGCACAAACGGAACTATCGCAATGTCCGCGTAAGACAGCGAATTGCCGATCAAATACGTATGTTTGTTTAATCGCTGATCAAGCTCAAGCAAAAAACTCTCGCCCGACGCACGATGCTGCTCCATTGATTGCTCCGGGAAGCGTTCGTGGTATTTGTAACGATCCAGACAACTCTTAAACTCACCGTCGTTGTGATCGATCAGCGCATCGGCCGCCACAACCTGTTGCGGTGCATCCTGCATGAGCCAGTCATCGGGGTCACTTGTCTCCAGCGCCCACATCAATATATCGCGACTCTCATCCAGAACCTCGCCGTTGGACAAAACCAGCACCGGCACCGTGCCTTTTTTCGATACTTCCAACATGGAGGCCGGTTTATCACCGAGCTTTATCTCGCGTAGTTCGCTAACGATACCGCTATAAAGCAACCCCATCCGCGCGCGCATCGCATACGGACAGCGTCGAAACGAATACAAAACCGAAGAGCAGATCGCAGATACTCGGCGCTATTAAAAAAGATCGTAACTAGATTGTTGGCGCTACGTTGACGCCAAACCGATGGTCAAGATAAGCGATGATGTCGTTCGACTCATACATCCATCGAGTCCCGCCATCCTCATCAATCCGCAAACAAGGGACCTTGATCGCGCCACCATCGCGCAACAACTCCTGTCGATGAGTTGCATCGTGCTGAGCATCTCTAATCTCGAGAGGAAGATTCAGTCGACGCAAAGCGCGGCGCGTCTTGACACAGAAAGGACAGGCATAGAACTGATACAGCGAAAGCCCTCGCAAAGCATCCTCTACCGCGCCTTGCTCGCCGCCCTCGCGTTGCATTTTTTTCGGTCGAGTAAGGAAATCGATAAAAATGATCACCCGACCAAGCCCTTCGCGTACCGCCCTCACCAACATGCTTTACTCTCTGTGTTAAACGATGTTTTGGCCACCCCAAAACAACTCACTGAAGTGTTGATTCTACCCTCTCATCGAATAAACTTAAATGTCTATTTATATCAACTGGTTATAGCCACCCATGTCGGGCGGCCATGGAACTCTCTGGCGCCTAAACCTTTGTCATCCCTATGCCGCTAACCAAGGACAGGCGCAGCAATCTCACGGGCGGGGCAACACGCATGGGCATGGACACCAATCGATTATTACTGGAACTGGAACAAACGATTCGAACACTCAATCGTGAAATCATTAATCCAGAAATCCCCTCACTAACGCTGGACGGGTTATGCCCTGTCATGTGCATGGTCGCCACCACACGCGCCGCTTACCTGAATGAACTATTCCACACCGCAACCGAAGTGGGTCGCAACATGCCCTCAACCGAACAGGTCACCAAGCTAAGAGCCTTGCGTGAAACCTACGAAGAAATGGTGAGTGGTGCACAGGCATTGGAAACCGCTATCCAACGCGGCTATCTCGATGTCAGCGAGGGCAGAAAAAAACAAGCTTCCTAAAGGATCTATGCCGACCGCGTATTCATATACGCCTGTTCAGATAGGCCATGCCAGGCAATCGCCTGCTCTCTAAACTCCCGATACGACTCGTATACCCGTTTTGAAAACGGGTCACGCTCCGCGATTTCTTTAACCACGTCGCCGGACAGTCGTCGCAACTCCGCCAACACATCTTCAGGGAAACGACGCACATCGACCTTGTGTTCCTCAACCAAGGTCTTTAGCGCAGCGTTGTTTCGATAGGTGTATTCCGCCAGCATATCCTGATTCACCACCTTGCAGGCGTTCATCACGATCGACTTAAGATCCTCTGACAACAGCGCAAACGCCTGCTTGTTAATCAAGGCCTCCAACGTGGTGCCGGGTTCATGCCAACCGGGGTAGTAATAATGTTTGGCAATTTTGTAAAAACCAAACGCCAAGTCATTGTAGGGCCCCACCCACTCGGTGGCATCGATCGCACCGGATTGAAGTGAGGTAAAAATTTCTCCGCCGGGCAAGCTGACAGGCGTGCCGCCCGCACGTTTGAGTACTTCACCACCGAGACCCGGAATGCGCATCTTCAGGCCCTGAAGGTCGGCCAGTGAATTAATTTCCTTATTAAACCAGCCACCCATCTGCACGCCAGTGTTTCCGGCCGCCGCTGGGATCAAATCAAACTGATCGTAAAACTCGCCCCACAATTCCAGACCACCGGCGTGATACAACCAACCATTCATTTCCTGCGCCGTCAGGCCAAACGGAACCGCTGCAAAAAACTGCGTTGCCTCGTGTTTTCCCTTCCAATAGTACGCGGCACCATGGCCCATCTCGGCCGTGCCTCGCGACACGGCATCGAACACCTCAAACGCCGGCACCAGTTCCTTCGCCCCATACACCTTGACCTGAAGACGACCGGCACTCATTTCGGTGATCAGGGCAGCCAGATTGTTGGCCCCCGTGCCCAGACCCGGGAAATTTTTCGGCCACGTCGTCACCATTTTCCAATGTACGGTTTCAGTCGGTTTCGCGGCAACACTTTCGACAGCACCAGTCTCGGTCTTACCACAGGCGGTCAACAATCCGGCGCTCGCGGCGACCCCGGCTTTGGAAATAAAATCACGACGTTTCATACTGAATGAACCCCTAAATACCCAAGAAATACCGGCCTGATAACGAATCAATCACAGGCCACTACAGTGGCTGTAGATTGGCGTAAGACAACACCAGCCATTTACGACCAGCGCCGGCGAAGTTTACCTGCACGCGTGCCGAACTACCCTGCCCTTCGTGGTCGAGCACCACACCTTCGCCAAACTTCGCATGCGCCACGCGTTGGCCCAAATGAAAGCCACCCTCAGCCGGAACATCGTCTGGTTTGATCGATGTGTTGAAGGTAACTGGTCGCGTCACATTGACCCGAGCACGAACCTCGCGCACGAATTCGTTCGGTACCTCACGCAAAAACCGGGATGGACCCGGGAACGTCTCGCGCCCGTAAATCCGGCGACTCTCGGCATAGCTTATGGTTAACTCACGCATGGCGCGCGTCATGCCCACATAACAAAGCCGCCTTTCCTCCTCCAGACGTCCGGCTTCTTCAACCGAACGCTGGTGTGGGAACAAGCCTTCTTCCAAGCCACACATAAATACGACGGGAAATTCCAACCCCTTGGCCGAATGCAGGGTCATCAGCTGCACACAGTCTTCAAATTCCGACCCCTGCGATTCACCCGCTTCCAATGCCGCGTGCGACAGGAACTCGCTCAACTCGTCGAGATCGACATCTTCGTCATGCTCAAACTGACGCGCGGCATTCACCAGCTCTTGCAGGTTTTCGATGCGCGCAAGACCCTTCTCGCCCTTTTCCTTTTTATAGTGATCTTCCAGCCGACTGGCGCTGACCGCATTGTCGACACACTCCGCCAACGGCAACCCTCGATTACCTTCCTCCAGA
>JYMV01005419.1_pt1 | contig 30212 bp, 31 predicted proteins | sample 338911 | NCBI WGS metagenome assembly JYMV01 (sample SAMN03354496, study PRJNA234377) | hydrothermal vent metagenome | biome: Deep sea; feature: Hydrothermal plumes at the Eastern Lau Spreading Center, Western Pacific Ocean; material: Seawater | place: Tonga | collected 2009 | depth 2000 m m
AATTTATTTTGCAGATTTTCTTCAGAAAAGTGGTCTTTTATATTTGAGCAGAGACGGATAGCATAATTTCGCCGGCCAAAACTGTCCATCATCAAGATCGTCCGGGAGGCATCATGCAAACAATCAACAGCACGTCCTTCAGAATGATCGGGAAATAATTCCGTAAGTGCATCAGCCCAGGATTCACGCTCTTCAAAATCCATTCTGCCGTCAGACAATATTAAACATGTAAAAAGATGTGTCACAGCTTCCAGCGGTGTCATTTCCTGTACGTTATCCATTGTTATTTCCTTGAATTTCCTGCCATTCGCTTAAAGTGTAGGTCTTCATGCTTAAGGCATGTATTTCCTGCTTGATCATATCATGCAGTGCTTCATAAACACGCTTGTGACGCTCCAGTAAGTTTAAACCATTAAAACTGGAAGAAACAATAACAGCGCTTAAATGAGCGCCGCCGTCAAAGTTCTTATGGTGTATATGCTGGCCTGTGTCATCTTTGATCTCCATGTGCTGGATATCTAGATCTTGATAAAGCCGTTGCTCTATTTCTGAATACAAAGACATGTCATTTTATATTTTCAAGCATTCTAAATTTAATCATGGATAAACAACCGGAAGAATACAAACTCACTGCAGCAGATATTCAGCGTACGGAAAAACAGATTACTGAAATGGACCTTACTCGGGAACAGTCTATTCTTGCAGAACTTCCGCTAAAACTTGATGAGCTGCTCAAATCTTCAGATATGGATAATTTTACCATCGAACTCATCAATAATGTATCAAAGTTGTACAATGTCATCATGTCCTTACCTGCATTGCATGATGATCTAAAGCGCAGAATCTTATATGCTCTCGATTACTTTGTCGATAAAGACGATGCAATTCCGGACGAAATTCCAGAGTTCGGCTATTTAGATGATTTGGTGATTGTAAGGTATGTTGTGGATCAGATATTGATGGAGAATGCAGAGTTGTTTCAAGCCTGATCAGCTAAGTCTTCTTCGGAAAACTGCCATTTGCATTTATGGCACCACCAGGGTTTTCCAAAATATGTAGGATCGTTATCAACAAGCTGCATAGCTGTTTCGCATTTCGGGCAATTGCGTTCTGTGCCTTCTTCAGGCCAAACGTAATCTGGATTAAATTTAATTGCGGGATCGTATGTAGAGATTTTATCCATGGTTAAAATTTAGCAACTTTTCCAACATGAAAACAGCCCCAATCAGCCTGATATTTGCCATAATAGATAAAGCGCTGAAAAGGTCATCAACATGCCGATATACTGTGCGATCTTATGTTCACTGCGCAATGCTTTGAATTGGGTGTATTCATGATCAAAGTATAATGCGACTCTAACAGTGTCACCAATTGGGACATATACTCGCTTAATGGCGTAATGTAAACGGGATTTAACGTCTTCATTTGTTATTTGCGGGGGTGCGTAGCCAATTTCATGAAAACCGGCTAAAACAGGTACAGGATAGCGTAATGGTGATACGCCCACTTGTATACCATCAATAAAAAGTGGTATTCCTAAACTATCGCAAGTCGGAAATATAAACCCCGTCTCCGGGATCTTTTCTGTAGCATCAGGAGTTAGTGCCCATAATGTTGTAAAACACAGGATTTTGGAGAAAATGATTGCAAATCGTAAAAACACGCTCATGAAAATTATTCCGCATCAGGTATCAGTTCAACCAGTTAATTCATTGGAATTAAACCGAAAGACTGTTTAAAGCAGATCTGCCGCTACACTAGCTTAATCTTTATGGTTTTGCTTTTCGTTTTTTCATCTTGCGCTTATTTCAATACTTTTTATAATGCCCGGCAATATTTCGAACAGGCCGAAAAACAGCGTCTGGAAAAAGCTGGTGAATCTATCCCACCCGGTGCTATCGATGCTTACGGCAAGGTGATCGATAAATCACAGTATGTTATCGACAAATATCCCGATTCTAAATTAGTAAAAGAAGCATTGCTGCTCATCGGTATGTCGCGTTTCCATCGCAAGGAATATCGCATTGCTGAAACTGTATTTAAACAATATGTAGAAACATATGCTGATGATGTTGACCAAGCGGAATATTGGTTGGCACTGTGTAAATGGAAATTAGGTAAACCACAGCCGGCTCTTGATGTATTACAATCCATGCTGGAAACAGCAACTGATAAAAATTTTATTTCCTCAATTTATCTTTCCAAAGCTGAAATTAATTTGGATATAGATAATTCAAAACTGGCCCTTGAGTATCTTGTATTGGCGGCTGAAACCAACAAAGATCGTGATGAACGTGGGCAAATCTATTATAGAATTGCTGAACTGGCCTATAATGCAGAAGATTATGAACAGGCATTATCGGCAAATACGGAAGTGGTGAAAAATTCAACATCCAAGAAGCGAAAAGAAGAAGCAAACCTGCAAATTGTACGCATACATCGCTTACTGGGGAATTGGGATACAGTTAAAGATCTGATCAAATCGATGCTCCTGGATGAAACGTTTAAAACGATTCATGGTGACCTTGATTTGGAATTAGTTAAGCTTTATCAGATGGATGGTCTGATGGAAGAGGCAATCACAAGAATCGAATCTATCAAAGAGGATTATAAAAATTCAAAAACTTCCGCTGAAGCCTATTATATCCATGGTGAAATAGCATTATATGACTATTGGAATCTGGATGACGCAAAAAAATATTTTGAGTGGGTTACACGAGAGTACAGGCAATCAATTTATACATCCACAGCAAATCTGCGTGCCAAGGAAATAACGAAATATCAAGAGTCCCTAGAGGAAATAACAACATTGGATGATCAAATACTGCTAACCATTGCTGTACTGGATTCACTTATTGATGATTCATTAAAGTCAGTTCGTGAAAAAGAGGTTAATAATTCACGAATATCCATCGCCAGCCATCTTTATAATTTGGGTGAATTAGAAGCATTCCACTTTAAAAGACAGGATTCTTCCATGACCCATTTTCAACGGATTGTTGATGAATTTACTGAAACTGATTATTATCCAAAATCTCTCTTTGCTTTATACTATATCAATTTTAGCACGGATGACACAATAACGGCTGAAATATACAGCAAGCGCATCCTAGATGAATTACCATCCTCTGAATATGCAGATTATTTACGTAAAGCATTAAACCTTCCAGTAGATCAAGGATCGGTTCAAGCAATGCTGCGCCAAGGAGAATTAGAGTGGCTCATAAATCCAACTAATGCCTTGACACATTATAGGAATATTATTTTAACAGACAGCCAAAGTGAAACAGCTGCACGGGCAGCATATTTTTTAGCATACAATTATGATTACACTTTCTATGAACCGGACAGTGCATTAAAATATTATTCCTGGTTGCATGAAAATCATGAAAACTCTGAACAAGCGTTGGCTAGTAAATTACGTTTTGAAATTTTGCAACAAATACTTGTAGTTATAGAGGAAGATACGCTTGGTAATTGAACTCGCAGAAATATTAACCAATGAGCAGATCGCTCAGGGCATCTGGCGGATGTCAATGCATGCTCCGAAAGTAGCTGCTGCTTATGTTGGTCCGGGACAATTCATCAATCTGCTAACTGATGACAACTGGGATCACCTTGTTCGACGTCCTATGAGTATTGCGTTTGTCAAAGATGATGCAGTGGATATTATTTATAAGATATTCGGTGAAATGACTGATCAGTTCTCACGGAAAAAACCCGGTGATACCATGAACATTCTTGGGCCTTTGGGTAACGTATTTTCAGATTGGGACAGGCAGGATAAGGAGCCCGTTTTGGTCGGCGGGGGAGTCGGACTGGCACCTATATTAAATTTATATGAATTATGTACTGACGCAGTTTTGATCATGGGCGCCAGGACAGCTGCAGAACATTTTATGGATCATGAGCCGGAAAATCAAATCTACTTAACCACAGATGATGGTTCAGCCGGTATTGATGGTAATGTCCTGACAGCGCTGAATGAAATTGATTTGCATGAAAATACAATCATCTATGCCTGTGGTCCGGAACTCATGCTCCTTGCTGTACAAAAATTTGCTGTAGAAAAAAATGCAAGAGCCCAATTATCCGTGGAAAGTTACATGGGCTGTGGAGTTGGCCTTTGTCAGGGTTGTGTCATTGAAAGACAAAATGGACAAGTAATGAAACATAGCTACCATGAAAAATATTCATTGGTATGTTTGGATGGTCCCGTATATGAATGTGATGAGATAATCTTTGGCTGATCTATCCATAAAAATTGGTCATACAACTTTTAAGAATCCCATTTTTGTGGCCTCTGGTACATTTGGTTATGGTACGGAAAATACGGAACTGGTCGATGTTTCTAATATTGGTGCCATTGTAACAAAATCCATTACATTGAATCCCCGGGAAGGTAATCCACCGCCGCGAATTGTAGAAACACCCTCTGGTATGATCAATTCCATCGGACTGGCCAATATCGGCGTGAATAAATATATAAGTGAAATGCTGCCGGTTTATGAAGAGATCGGTAGTCCTATCATTATGAATATTGCCGGTTCATCCATGGAAGAATACATTAAAGTTATGCAGCAAGTGGAAGCTGTTTCATCTAACATTGTCGGTTACGAGATCAATATTTCCTGTCCCAATGTTAAGGAAGGCGGCATGGAGTTTGGTGTAGATTGCGATATGACTGAAAAATTGACCAAAAAATTACGCAAACTAACAGAACGATTGCTGATCATGAAATTGAGCCCCAATGTCACGGACATATCTGCGATCGCCAAGTCTTCCGAAAACGGTGGGGCAGATGCTGTGTCTGCTATTAACACTGTTATTGGCATGAGTATCGATCACAAGACAGCAAAGAGCAATATTTATACAACATATGGTGGTCTTTCAGGTCCCGCGATTAAACCTGTCGGTCTGGTTTGCGTGTATAAAGTTTATCATGCAGTCAAGATTCCCATCATTGGCATTGGCGGTATCGTCAACAGCAGCGATGTGATAGAATATATTTTAGCAGGATCGAGTGCAGTCCAAGTGGGCACTGCAAACTACCGTGACCCCGGAATTGCTGAAAAAATATTGAACGATCTAAACAGTTATCTTGATGTGCAGAGTCTAGATTCAATTGAAAGCTTAATCGGTAGTGTGAAGACTTATGATTAAGTGGCTATTAATTCTCACATTATTATTGATGTCCTGCTCAAATTCTCCACGTTATCGCACTGGCAGTAAGCCGGGCAAAAAAGGGCATATACCTTTGGCGACAAAAGGCATGCATGCCAAAGTCTTATATGGGGTCAGCTCATTTTATGCGGAAGATTTTCATGGCAAACTCACCGCCAATGGTGAAGTATATGATATGTATGGAATTACTGCAGCTCATAAAACTCTCCCATTGAATACAATCGTGCGCGTGACTAATATGGAAAATGATAAATCTATTATTGTGCGTATCAATGACCGCGGTCCATTCATCCCTGGGAGAATTCTGGATTGTTCCTACGGTGCAGCCTTAAAATTAGGCTTTATCGCTCAGGGGACTACTAAAGTAAAGATTGAGGTTATTGAGTTCGGAGATAACAAATACATGAAACATAAATCTTGATGTTGATAATTAGTTAATGGTCAGTGGAATAAAAATAAAATAATGTCTAAATATTATTTAGCAGTTAATCCTCACGGAGGATTAAAAAAAGGACTGGGTATTTTAGAACAGGTAAAACCTGTATTTGAAAATGCCGGAGCAGAGCTAACCATTCTCGAAACAGAATATGCCGGACATGCACGGAACATAGCCCGGACGGTCGAAATCGGTGGCTATGATGGCTTTTGCGCCATTGGCGGTGATGGTACCATGCATGAAGTAGTCAATGGTATGATGAATAGGGAAGATGGCCATAAACTGCCCATTGGACTTGTAACAGGCGGAACAGGAAATTCCTTTATGCACGACCTTGATTGCCTTGATCCGGTCAACGCAGCCAAGCGCATTATTACCAATCGCAGACGTCCTATCGATTTAGCCAGGGTCAATGCCAATGGAGAAATATTATACGCGTTTAATATTGTAGGGTGGGGCATGCCTACGGATATTAATATTATCGCGGAAAAAATGCGCTGGCTCGGAGGACAGCGTTATAATGTAGCTTCTTTAATTGAGATCATTGCCTTTCGCGAGCGCTTTGCTACGCTTATTATTGAAGGAAACAGAACTGTAGGTGATTTCGGATTTATTTTGGGATGCAATACAATTCATACGGGCAAAGGAATGAAAATGGCACCCCTGGCGCAATTGAACGATGGTTATTTAGATCTCATTGTTGCACACAAAGCCAGTCGCTGGAAATTGTTTAAGATGTTTCCAAAAGTATTTTCCGGAAAACACATTGGCGATCCTATTGTTGAATACCATCAAGTGAAGTCATTTTCAATCATTCCCAAAGAAAAAAATATACTGAATATCGATGGTGAAATGATTGGCAGCACACCCATCGATGTAGAAGTTGTGCCCTCAGCGATCGAAGTTCTGGTTTAATGACCGAATCATCGTTGGAGCGCACATTCATTTGCTTTATTTTCCCAACCTTATTTTTACCATTTAATGTCTGATATACCCCCAAAAGGAAGAACATTAGTCAACGCCCTGGGCATTCCCGGCATATTGTTAATGATATGGCTGGGCGGGATTTATTTTACACTGTTTATGACTCTCGTAATCGTTTTAGCTCTTAAAGAATTTTATGATTTGTATCTTGAAAAAGGAATCAATGCTTCATTGCCGTTAGGGCTAGCAGGTGCAGCATTCTTTATCTGGTTTTACCATACAGACCCGTATTGGAATATGCTGACATTTTTACAATTGGCATTTGCCTTCATCATTCTAGCATTACTCATTGAACTTTTCAGTAAAAAAGTAAATCCAGCAGCCAACCTTGCATATACAATCTTTGGCATTGCATACATTCCCATGCTATTAGGCTCATTAATTGCCCTCCGCCAGATTGATATGACCTACGATACTTATTATACATTTGCAGTGTTTGTTTCCATATGGATTTGTGACTCGGCAGCATTTGGTATAGGAATGAAATGGGGGAAGAAAAAGATCTTTCCCCGCGTGAGTCCTAAAAAATCAATCGTAGGAAGTGTTGCCGGTTTTTTAAGTGTTTTGATTTTCTTTTATGTTTTAGCGCATTTTCATTTACCATCTGCAGATTTTTCTCTGCAGGATGTAATCGTATTTTCGATCATTTCAGGCGTATTCGGGCAGTTAGGGGATTTTCTGGAATCGTTATTTAAACGTGACGTTGGTGTAAAGAATTCCGGCTCATTTCTAATGGGACATGGCGGAGTATTGGACCGCTTTGATTCATTGATTTTCGCTGCTCCACTAACCTATTTTTATTTTCTGTTCTAAAACCATTATTAATCATCTTATAATCAATCCCTGATGGAAATAAATTCTATACTTGCCACTGATTGCGGCAGTACGACTACGAAAGCCATTTTGATCGAAAAGATTGCTGGTGAATATCGTCTGGCTGTTCGTGGTGAAGCGCCTACCACTGTCGAAGCACCTTTTGAGGATGTAACCAAAGGCGTCCTTAATGCCGTCATGGAAGTAGAAGAATTGGCAGGACGTAAATTATTGGATGGCGATCAGATTATAACTCCCAGAAACGGAGCTGATGGAGTGGATATTTATATTTCCACCAGTTCTGCCGGCGGCGGACTCCAAATGATGGTGGCCGGTGTTGTAAAAAGCATGACAGGTGAATCCGCAGAACGGGCGGCTCTGGGTGCAGGATCCATTGTAATGGATGTTTTGGCTTCCAACGATGGCCGTAAGGCCCATGAAAAAATTACCCGTATCCGCCAATTACGTCCGGATATGATTTTGCTTTCCGGTGGTATTGATGGGGGAACAACAAAGCATGTGGTAGAGTTAGCGGAGATCCTGGCTGCAGCTAACCCGAAACCCCGTCTGGGACAAAATTTTAAATTACCGGTTATTTATGCTGGTAATAACAAAGCTATAGAAAATATTAAAGAAACACTAGGTACTATTACCGATCTTGATATTACAGAAAATATTCGTCCTGTACTTGAAAGAGAAAACCTGAAACCCTCCAGAGATAAGATCCATGATCTCTTCATGGAACATGTGATGCAGCAGGCTCCCGGTTACAAAAAACTCATGTCCTGGACGGATGCGCCCATAATGCCTACACCGGGAGCAGTCGGTGCACTTATTGAAATGTTGGCTGAAAAAGAGAACATTTCTGTTGTAGGTGTGGATATTGGCGGTGCTACCACTGATATTTTTTCCGTATTTCAAAAACAATTCAATCGGACTGTAAGCGCAAACCTTGGAATGAGCTATTCCATTTGCAACGTTCTGGCAGAAACTGGATTGAAAAATGTACTACGCTGGGTACCCTTTGATATTGATGAAAAAGAATTGACTAATCGTATTGGTAATAAAATGATTCGTCCCACAACAGTTCCGCAAAGCCTGGAAGAATTGGTCATTGAACAGGCCATTGCCCGGGAAGCATTACGATTATCTTTTATACAGCATAAATCATTTGCCGTTAACCTGAAAGGTGTCCAGAAAGAAAGAACAATCTCCGATGCCTTTGAACAAACAGATTCCGGTGAATCACTTGTCGATATGATGGAACTGGATTTAATGATTGGGTCCGGCGGTGTACTTTCCCATGCTCCTCGCCGTGAACAATCGGCACGTATGCTTATTGATAGCTTCCTACCAGAAGGAATTACCCAGTTAGCAGTGGATTCCATTTTTATGATGCCCCAGCTCGGTGTCATGGCAAATATAGAAAGGGAAGATTTGGCCAAAGATGCCCGAAAGGCAGCCATTGAAGTATTTGAAAAAGATTGCTTGATTCATTTGGGAACCTGCATCGCCCCGGTCGGACCTGCAAAGTCAGGAACAGCCGTTTTAACAGCAGAACTAACGTTACCTGGGGGTAGCACTGAAAGACACGAAATCAAATTTGGTGATATTGTCAGAATTGAAGTACCCTATGAACCGGTCAATGCAAAACTGACTCCCGGAAAAGGGATGGATATCGGTGCTGGAAAAAATGAAACAATCGAAACGACGATCTATGGTGGAGTAGTAGGAATCATACTGGATGGGCGGGGACGACCCATGACGATTTCTACTGATCCGCAGCAACGAATAGCTGATCTAACAAAATGGTCAAATGCTGTGAACGAATATCCGGAAATCAAGATATAGTATGGCACACGCATATACTCCCGGACTAAAAGTATTACACGAAACAATAATTCTTAAAGAACGCCGCCTGCCATTAAAAGGCACTGTAACAGTTGAAAAAGGGCAAGCAGTAACTCCTGATGATATTGTAGCAACAACAGACCTGCCCGGTAATGTCCAAATGGTCAATGTAGCTAACATTTTGAATATTGATCCTGCCGATATTCATGAAGCCATGCAGGTCAAAGAAGGAATGAAAGTCAAGAAAGGTGAGCAGATTGCTGAAACCAAAGGGTTGTTTGGTCTTTTCAAATCAAATGTGGAAGCTCCTGTTGACAGCACTGTAGAAGTGATTTCCGATGTAACAGGACAAATTGTACTTCGTGAACCTCCTATTCCGGTAGAAATTGATGCATATATGAGTGGACATATTCAAGATGTGATTCCTGAAGAAGGCGTCATGATTAAATCTGAAGGTGTATTCATTCAGGGGATTTTTGGTATTGGCGGTGAAAGCAGAGGTGAATTAGCTACTCTTACGGATTCGCGAGAAGATGAAATCTCTGCAGCAATGATCACACCTGAAATGAAAGGAAAGATCATCGTGGGCGGCTCATTAATCAGTTTATCTGCGTACAAAAAAGCACTGCAGCTGCAAGTGGCAGGAGTGGTTGTCGGCGGTTTTAATTATTTCGATCTGGAGGAAATTTTGGGTTATACTTTAGGTGTTGCCATTACAGGTCAGGAAGATTTGATAACGTCTTTGATCCTTACTGAAGGATATGGAAAAATCAGGATGGGGCAAAGGACATTTGAACTGTTGAAAGAAAATCATGGTAAATTTGCTTCTGTAAATGGAGCTACGCAAATTCGCGCAGGAGTTATTCGCCCGGAAATTGTTATTCCATTAAAAAAAGAAGAATTAAAAGGTGATCAGAAAGACGCAGATGCATCTGAAGGTATTAAAGCTGGAAGTCTTGTGCGTGTGATTCGCGCGCCGTATTTTGGACGTATGGGAAAAGTGATTGAATTACCTTCGGATTTAAGAAAAATGGAATCAGAAACGATGGTGCGCGTTGCTATAATAGAAATTGACGGAGAAAATATTGATATCCCTCGGGCAAACCTTGAAATGGTAGAAACAGACTAGTGTTGGAAACTGCAATCAAAACTAATGTTCAACCCACTTTATCCGAAAAAGATAAAGCATTTATTACTAGATTAGCAAAACGAATACAACAATCTGGATTTGTAACACCGGCAATATTATTTCTGGAAATGACCAAACCTTTAGCATTGCTGGGAAGCCATGCCATGGTATTTTTTGGCCCAATTATAAATTCATTTATTAAGACTGACGGCTATTATCATGCCGCAGAACTTTTTGAAGAACCGGACACTGTAGAATTTCTTTTATCAGAAATTGAACGTTTGGATAAAAAAGACTCCGAAATTGAAGGAGCACCAAGTGAAAGATAAGCAATTTTGGATGGTAATAGGAGGATTGTCCCTTGTTTTCCTGATTTACTGGTTTGCAGGACATCCCTTTTTCAATGCAAATCGCGTTGTCATGTTTATTGCTATCGTCGCAATTACAGCAACATTGCTTTTTAATATTCGCAAAGCACAAAGGGGAGAAGAATTTTATTTAAGACCCATCCCCGGTCTGAAAGCAGTGGAAGAAGCTGTGGGCAGATCTACAGAAATGGGCAAACCTGTTTTGTACGTTCCGGGAATTATGGACATGGACCAAGTGGAAACGGTAGCAGGCGTTATTGTGCTCGGTCATGTTGCAAAAATGACTGCCCGCTATGAAACGAGTTTAAATGTACCCGTTTCACGATCTATTGTGATGAAGGCTGCCCGTGAAGCCTGCCATGAATCGTATATGCTGGAAGGCCGACCGGACTTGTTTCATGAAGACATGGTTCATTATTTGACCGATGATCAGTTTGCTTATGCTGCCGGTGTAAACGGTATCATGGTTCGCGAAAAACCGGCTGCTTGTTTGTATATGGGTAAATTTTATGCTGAATCATTGATTTTGGCAGAAACGGGTAACTCCATCGGCGCAATTCAAATTGCCGGAACAGCATCACAGGCGCAGATACCCTTTTTTGTAACGGCGTGTGATTATACACTCATAGGTGAAGAATTCTTTGCTGCCAGCGCTTATCTTTCGCAAAAGCCTGAACTCATTGGCGGCGTGAGAGGCCAGGATATGGTAAAAGTAGTCGTTATTTCAGTGATTATTCTAGCGACTTTTTTACGATTTCTTTATGAATCTTGGGGAATCGGTTTTGATGTCATTAAACTTTTAACGGTGCAGTAGGAGGATGTCATGATTTGGAAAAGACAAATTCCTATTCTTATAGTTGCAGTAGTGGGAGCAATAACTCTATTTGGATGGTTTATAGATCAGCCTAATATTCAATCATTCGTCGATGATGATGCAACACAATGGTATGACATTCTAGCCAGTTTTGCAATTATTTTAGGTGCACTTAACTTGATGAAACTGCAAATACAGAAAGTGGCTCGAAAGAAAAAAGGATGGCCTTATAGTTTGATTGCAATCGGAGGTTTCATTTTTGCTATCACTGCAGGATTTATCGTAAAAGGTGTGGATGATTCAGTTGCTGTTTGGGGTGCCCATGTAACAACAGAAGGAACGGTCTTTAAATGGATGTTTGACTATATGTTTACTCCCATGTCAGCAACCATGTTTTCGCTATTGGCATTTTTTGTGGCATCTGCATCTTATCGTGCTTTCCGTATACGGAATTTTGAAGCAACATTATTACTGGTAGCGGGAATCATTATTATGATTGGCCGTGTCCCTATAGGAAGTCTGATATCTTCCTGGTTTGTCATGTACATCCTTGTATTGGCATTGGGTATTTATGTGAATTTCTGGAAAAAGAATAAAATGATCACATTTGGTGTTGTTGGAATAGGATTAGCCATCGTTACGATTGCAGGAATGATGACAGGCTGGCCGCTAGACAAACCGGGAGTCTTCTATCTGCCGGTTATTCAGGAATGGATCTATTTTTATCCAAATGTGGCTGGAGCTCGAGCCATTATGATTGGAATCGGATTGGGCATTTTTGCCACATCTATCCGCTATATCCTCGGAATTGAAAAATCGTATATCGGAGAATGATTTCATGAAAGCATTAGCAGATTTTATTTTAAAAATCGGGCAGGTAGACAGACGCTGGATATTTTTGTTACTTGCCATTGTTGTGTTTATTCCTATCTTAATTCCAATCGGTATGCCTATCAGGGCGACGGTTACGACAAAAGTGGTGTATGATGCCATTGAAAGCTTGCCTCCCAATTCGAAAGTATTGGTTTCGGTAGAATATAGTCCCAGTACCAAGCCTGAAAACCATCCCATGACCATCAGTGTTTTACGGCACTTGTTCAAAAATGATCACAAAGTGTTTGTAACCTGCTTGTGGCCCGATGGTCAGTTCATGGCGCAAGATGCCCTCAAGCAGGTGGCAGATGAAGAATTTGGAAAAGTCTATGGCAAGGATTATGTATTTCTCGGCTTTCGGCCCGGGAACGAAGCTGTAGTAAAGGGTATTGTCAGCAACATCCGCAAATTATACACTGTTGATGTTTACCAAACAAAAATAGATGAAATTCCACTGATGGAAGGTGTAAATAAATTCAGTGACTTTGCATTTTTATTCTCTGCATCTGCCGGCTATCCGGGTACAATTGAATGGGTGCAATATGCTGCAGATCCCACTGGAATACCTATGAGTTCCGGAGTCACATCTATCCAAGTCAATGAAGTGATGCCTTACGTGCAGTCCGGACAAATTATAGGTGTTTTAGCAGGAATGCCCGGTGCGGCAGAATATGAAGCACTGCTCGGTCAGAAGGGATCTGCAACTAGCGGAATGGATGCCCAGTCCATTGCCCACCTTGTTATAGTATTATTTATCATTTTAGGGAATGCGGCCTTTTTTATCGAACGTCAGCGTTCCAGGAAATATTAAGGAGAATTAATGATGAGCAGTTCAGTCATTCTTGGAGCATGGATTGCAGTTTTCCTCACGTTTGGAATTTTTTCCTATTTGTATAAAGATAATCCCTTTTACAGAATAGCTGAGCATCTCTTTGTGGGTATATCAGCAGGATATTGGACTTCAATCTTCTTTTGGACTCAAATACAACCAAATTTATTTGGTCGGCTTTGGCCTGCATCAGAATACAGTACAGATGCATTCTGGTATAAGATTTATAATGGATTAGGCTTTTTCTCATCTTCGGTTTTTCCTGCAGGTGGAATTGACAAAGGTCATGATATGCATTTGATTTACCTTTTTCCGTTTGCATTAGGTGTTATGATGTTGTTAAGTCTTATTCCAAAAATCAACTGGTTTGCCCGTTGGGGAATTGCTTACACAGTGGGAATGGCAGCAGGTTTACGTGCTTACGGTTATCTGAATTCAAATGTAATTGGTCAAATTAAAGGGACGATAGCGAGTTTTGCTGATCCGAATCTACCGTTTTGGAGTTTGACTTCCCCATCTGTATTCAACAGCATTGTGATATTGGTTGGAACAATAACCGGTTTATTATATTTCTATTTTTCCAAAGAACATAAGGGAGCATTAGGTAAAATTTCCAAAGTGGGAATTTATTTTCTAATGATCAGTTTCGGTGCATCATTCGGATTTGCTGTCATGGGACGTATTTCTCTGCTCATTGGCCGGTTTGTGGATTTAATTAAATATTCTGATAGTCAATATCATCATGCTTCTATTTGGCTTTTGGTTGCTATGATTATGTTGTTAGGATACAATGCATTTATGGATCGAAGGAAAAACACACCTGTGAACGAAGATGCCGCATGAACGACGTTTAGACGTCCAAAATTTAACCGTTCAATATAAAATCGAAGGAAACCTGGTTGCTGTTGTAGACCGGGTTTCTTTTTATATAGAACCAGGAGAAATAGTTGCCTTGGTGGGTGAATCAGGGTGCGGTAAAACGCAAGTTGCCTTAACCCTGGCGGGATTGTTGCCAAAAACTGCATTTGTAAAACAAACATCCACTGGCACACCTCAAACTGCCATGATCTTTCAGGATCCCTTGAATGCGCTTAATCCTGTTATAAAAGTAGGGAAACAGATTTTTGAGGGCATAAGGAAGAAGGAAAGAAGGAAGAAAGAAGAGGTTGTTTCACTTTTAGACAGTGTTGGGATTGATGAGCCGGAAAAACGCTATGACCAATATCCCCATGAATTTTCAGGAGGTATGCGCCAGCGAGCCCTGATTGCAATGGCCTTAGCGAGAGAGCCCGAGCTACTCATTGCCGATGAGCCTACCACTGCTCTGGATGTCACCATTCAAGCCCAGATCATAAATCTGTTGAAAGCACTGCATAAAGAAAAGGGCTTGAGCATTTTATTCATTTCCCATGATCTTTCACTGGTAAAGTCCTTTGCCCAGCGCACAATGGTCATGTATGCCGGCCGCATTGTTGAATCAGCTCCGACAGATGTTCTTTTTAAAACACCCAAACACCCATATACAAAAGCACTCATGCAAGTGGCCAGTTTGGCCAAGGATAAGAACAATTTCATTACTATTGATGGATCCGTTCCGGATCCTCGTGATTACCCATCTGGATGTCCTTTTCATCCAAGGTGTGGTGTAGCAGAGGATGTTTGTAGTAGAGAATTTCCGGAATTGATTACTGATCAAGATCATAACTGGAATTGTATACATAAATAATGTCTTTTTTCTACTCACGACCATAGCAAAACACAATTTGTCTATTGTAACTTCGCCAGCCTTTTTTATTCAAATAAATACAAATAAAATACCATACAAAAATTAGTACAGGAAAAATCATGGATTTCTTAAAAGAATTAGGAATTGATAAAAAAAATTACGGTGCATGCATTGGCGGCGAGGAATGGATTATATCCAAAGATGCGAAGAAAAATGATTCCATAAATCCAGCTACAGGTGAGGTTATTGCTTCTGTATATCAGTCTACTGAAGATGATTATGAAAAAGTCATGGCCGCTGCCGAAGAAACCTTCAAAGAATGGAAAAAAGTCCCGGCCCCAGTTCGCGGACAGCTTGTTCGTGAATTAGCAGATGCATTAAGAGAAAAGAAAGATGCCTTAGGCAGCCTGGTGACATTGGAAATGGGTAAAATCAAGCAGGAGGGAGATGGTGAAGTCCAGGAAATGATTGATGTTGCTGATTTTGCCGTAGGACAGTCACGAATGCTCTATGGTAAAACAATGCATTCTGAACGCCAAGATCATAGGATGTATGAACAATGGCATCCACTAGGCATATTGGGTGTAATTACCGCATTCAATTTCCCAGTGGCTGTCTGGGCCTGGAATGCTTGTTTAGCAGCAATCTGTGGTGACGTTACTATTTGGAAGCCTTCATCTTCAACACCGCTCTGTGCTGTGGCTATTCAGAATATTTGTAATAATGTTCTCAATGAACAAGGTTATAAAGGAATTTTTAATACAGTGATCGGCAGCGGATCTGTGGTGGGTGAACACATGCTGAATGATAAGCGCGTTCAACTGGTTTCATTCACCGGTTCTACAAAAATGGGTCGCCATGTGTCAGAAGTCGTTTCTGAACGTTTTGGGAAAACAATTCTGGAACTTGGTGGTAATAACGCCATTATTGTGGATGAAACAGCCGATATGGATATGGTTATTCCGGCTATCGCATTTGGGGCAGTAGGCACTGCCGGTCAGCGTTGCACCAGCACCCGCCGCATTATCGTTAATGAATCCCGCTATGATGAATTGGTCAAGCGCTTAATTAGCGCCTATAAACAAGTTAATATTGGTGATCCCTTACATGATGAAACTCTTATGGGACCATTGGTTAATGAGAATGCTGTTTCAGATTTTCAAAATGCACTGGAAATATTGCGGGAATCTGGCGGAGAAATACTTTACGGCGGAGAAACTTTGGAAGGAAATTTTGTCCAGCCAACAATTGTTAAAGCTGAAAATCATTGGGATATTGTCCAGGAAGAAACGTTCGCACCCATTCTTTACATTATTAAGTATAAAACGCTGGATGAAGCGATTGCTTATCATAATGATGTACCTCAAGGTCTATCTTCATCCATGTTTACACTGAATATCCAGAATGCTGAAACATTTTTATCTTCCGTTGGCAGCGATTGCGGTATTGCTAATATCAATATCGGTACCTCTGGCGCCGAGATCGGCGGAGCCTTTGGCGGTGAAAAAGAAACAGGTGGCGGACGAGAATCCGGTTCCGATGCCTGGAAACAATACATGCGCCGCCAGACAAACACCATAAACTGGAGCAAGGAATTACCCCTTGCCCAAGGAATTAAATTTGATCTCTAAGAAAAGGAGAATACATGTCGTCGATTGCACCAACTGATGTTCGTAAGACTATCGCCAAGCACATGCTGGCAGATGGTATGGAACAGGTTATTGATCTTGAAAAAAGCCATGGTTCATGGCTGGTAGATGCACGGAACGGCAGAGAATATCTAGATTTATTTTCCATGTTTGCTTCCATGCCTATTGGCTACAACCATCCCTACATGATGGAAAATAAAGATCGGTTAACACATGTAACCAATTCTGATGTTTATTCCACGGAGATGGCGGAGTTTGTGGAAACTGTGGCACGAATTGCCCAGCCGGACTATCTGCCCTATGCTTTTTATGTAGAAGGCGGTACACTGGCAGTTGAGAATGCGTTGAAGGTATCATTTGACTGGAAAGTACGCAAAAATTTGGCGTCTGGAAAAGGGGCAAAGGGAGAGAAAATTCTCCATTTTAAAGATTGTTTCCATGGCCGTTCTGGATATACCATGTCCCTTACAGATTCTCCGGATCCGCGGAAAACATTGTATTTTCCCAAATTTGACTGGCCGCGAGTGTTAAATCCAAAAATCACGTTTCCCTTGGATGAAGCGTCTGTTGCAGAAGCAGAAATCCAATCTATTGCCGAAATCAAGGCCGCTATTAATGCAAATCTTGATGATATTGCCGCATTGATCATCGAACCGATTCAAGGCGAAGGCGGCGATAATCATTTTCGGGAAGAATTCTTTCGCGCATTGAGAACTATTTGTGATGAAAATGAAATACTATTCATTTTTGATGAAGTTCAAACTGGAATTGGATTAACAGGTAAAATGTGGGCACACCAGCATTATGGTGAGGATTGCCGTCCGGATATTATCAGTTTTGGTAAGAAAACCCAGATCTGTGGAATTTTTGTTTCTGACCGGGTAGATGAAGTGGAAAACAATGTATTTCATGAATCCAGCCGTTTGAATTCCACTTTTGGTGGAAATATAGCTGATATGGTTCGCTTTACTCTTTATTTGGAAGTCATTGAAAAGGAAGGTTTAGTTCAAACAGCTGCGGAAAATGGTGAATATGTCTTGGATAAACTCCAAGCACTCCAGAAAAAATATGGGGATGTTGTATCAAATTCCCGTGGGAAGGGACTTTTCTGTGCCTTTGATTTACCCAATGGCGATATGCAGGATAATCTGTTATCATTGATTGCTGATGAAGGCGCTCTCATGCTCGGCTGCGGCACGCATTCCATTCGCTTCCGTCCTCATTTGAACATAAGCCAAGACGAAATTGATACCGGATTTGAAATGATAGAAAGAGCCATACAAAGACTGTGACAGCAGGAAAAAATGTTGGAACATTATATATAGTTGCCACACCTATTGGCAACTTAAAGGATTTCACTTATCGGGCGGTGGAAACATTGCAGAATGTTCAACTGATTGCAGCAGAAGATACACGGCATTCCAGGAAACTTCTTCAGCATTATAAAATCGGTACACAAACTATAAGCTATTTTGAACATAACCGCTTTACACGCATTCCAAAAATTATTGAAACTCTGCACATGGGTTCTGACGTAGCCATCATCACAGATGCGGGAACTCCGGGTGTTAGTGATCCGGCATACAAACTGGTTCGCGCTGCTATTGAAGAAGGTTTAAGAGTAGAAGCCATCCCCGGCAGTTCTGCACTACTGGCAGCCTTGGTATCTTCTGGTTTACCTACGGATCGATTCTTATTTGAGGGTTTTATTCCATCAAAAAAAGGGCGTAAGAAACGCCTTGAATCTATACAAGATGATCAGGCAACTATTGTATTTTTTGAAAGTCCCCACAGAGTTGTAAAAACATTGAATGATATTTATGAAGTTTTAGGCGATCGCCCAGCTGTATTGGCAAGGGAATTAACCAAATTGCATGAAGAAATTATTCGTGGAACTGTTTCGGAATTATTGACGTATTTTACACAGAAATCCCCTAGAGGGGAATGTGTTTTAATGATCGGAAAAGATGATCCCCATGTCTACTTCGGCTAAAGCGCGCTTCATCACATTTGAAGGCATCGATGGTTGCGGCAAGACCACACAGGCGCGGCTGCTCATGGAAAAATTAAATGAGGAAGGGTGTAAAGCCATTCTTGTCCGTGAACCGGGAGGAACGCGAGTTTCAGAAGCGGTGCGGGAAATTTTATTGACCAAAGGCATGGACGAACTTCAGGGCCGCACCGAAGCATTACTCATGACCGCCAGCCGTGCCCAGCTCACCGATGAAGTGATTTTACCTAATCTTAATAAAGGCAATTGGGTGATTGCTGACCGGTATGCAGATTCTACATTGGCGTATCAAGGCGGTGGACGACAATTAGACGTTGAATGGCTGATCAAATTAAATCTCTTCGCGACAGATGAATTAACACCAGATATGACTATTTTTGTGGATGTCGTCCCTGAAGAAGGGAAACGCAGGCGAGAGTCAAACAATCCTGATCGTATAGAAAAAGCAGGCGTGGATTTTCAACAAAATGTTCGTAAAATGTATCAAGAAATTGCAAAACGTTTTCCGGAAAGAATTATTGTTGTAGATGGTCATGAAGATATCGAAAAAATCCAGCGAACGATCTGGCAGGAAATCACAAGGAGATATTTTTTGTAATGCATATGTTTAACAGTAAAAAGAAAAAGATTTTAGTCAGTGTACTGCTCGCTGGTTTTATTTTTATCATTATCGGTGCTTCTAACTCCGATACTTATCGCAGTATTGCCCGTTCCCAACGCATCATCAATGAAGTGTATAAGCATCTCATAGTTAATTATGCAGATGAACTGGATACGGACGAATTCACTAAAATCAGTATTAACAACATGCTTTCTGACCTGGATCCCTATACAGTGTATTTGGAATCAAACGAACGCGATAACCTGGATATGCTTACCCTTGGGAAATATGGTGGTGTTGGTATTCAGCTCGGCAAACGGGATGATCATTTAACAGTGATTTCACCCATGGAAGATTCTCCTGCCAAGCATGCTGGTATATTGAGTGGTGATATTATTAGCAAAATTGATGATGAAGTCGTCAAAGACCTTTCATTGAACGATGCTGCAAAACTCATTCGAGGTCAAAAAGGTACAACTGTAGTCTTAACAATTGTTCGCTTGGGAGAAGAAGATCCAATCGAATTTTACCTGACCCGCACCGATATCATGGTTCAGGATGTTGCTTTTGCTGAAATGATCGATGATGACACCGGTTATATCGTTTTAACACGCTTTTCCAAGAATGCTCCCAGAGAAATGGAAACAGCTCTACGCAGCTTAATCAATCAGGATATGAATAATCTTATTCTCGATTTACGTAATAATCCTGGCGGTCTTTTAGCAGCAGCTATTGATGTATTAGAATTGATTATTCCTAAAGGTGAGAAACTGCTTTGGACAAAGGGCCGCAATAAAGAGTCCAACCGCGAATTTATTTCCCGGAAAAATCCTCTTTTGGATTATAAAGTAAAAATCGCTGTTTTAATTAATGAAGGCAGTGCCTCTGCCAGTGAAATTCTTTCCGGTGTCATTCAGGATTTAGACAGGGGCATTGTTATTGGCAATAAATCCTTTGGCAAAGGGTTGGTTCAATCCGTGTACGGTATTGATCAAAATCGATCATTAAAAGTCACAACAGCCAAATATTACATCCCCAGCGGTAGATTGATCCAAAAACCGGACTATCTGAATGAAAAAGTGGTAAAAAATGTTGTGTTGGAAGATTCTGTTTTTACAACGAAGGGTGGTCGCATTGTTAAAGGCGGTGGAGGGATTTATCCTGATTATGTTGTGGAAAATATTCAAGTTGGACCTCTTACGCGCGAATGCTGGCGGAAGAGCTATTTCTTTTCTTTTGCTCGAGAAAATAAAAATGGTTTTGAAACATTTGATGATGTTTTGAATGATAAAAATATTATGGACAAATTTTCCAAATATCTTAAAAGTAATGAATTAGATATAAAGATAGAAGGCCAATCTCAATTCGAACAGAGCAAAGAAAAGCTGCAAAAATATGATGATAAGAATGCAAAGCTGAATTATGCTTTCAAAATGATTGAAGAATTTATAGAAGATACTGAAAAAACTTTGTTTAAAACCGAATACCATGATTTAAAGAAGAGTGTTTATGCAAATTTTGCGCAGATCTTTGGTGGCAATAAAGGTCGAATCCGCTACAATATTGATCAAGATGAAACCATTAATAAAGCACGTGAATTACTTCAAAATCATATGGCCTATACCGAGACATTTATCGTAGTTACAAATAATTAGTATTTACGTAAAACCATTCTATTTTTCCGTCAGAAAAGCATTAAATTCCACGGCTTTTTTACCCTTGAACCGGGGCGATTAGCTCAGTTGGTTAGAGTGCTTGCTTGACATGCAAGAGGTCGGCAGTTCAAGTCTGCCATCGCCCACAATAAAAAACACGCACTTGTAACGTGAAAAAAGACAGATATATCAACCAAAGCTTCGCGGAAGTGGTTCCGCCACCGCCGACCTACGTCTGTACAGCAATCTAATTTGTATTTTCCATTTATTCATTCATGAGTGACATAACCATTACATTTCCTGATCAATCTACACGGTCATTCGCAAATGGCGTTGTTTCTCTGGAAATCGCCAAAAGCATTGGCTCACGTTTGGCTAAAGACGCAGTAGCTGTTCGCATTGATGGCGAAATCACCGATTTAACAAAAGAAATTGATCATGATGCGTATGTAGAGATTATTACTGGAGATTCTCCTGAAGGTCACGAAGTACTGTTGCACAGCACAGCACATCTCATGGCCCAAGCGGTAAAAGCACTATTTCCTGATGCCAAAGTGACCATAGGTCCAGCCATTGAAAATCGTTTCTATTATGATTTTGATATTGCTGGAACATTCTCTGATAAAGATCTGGAAAAGATCGAAGCGAAAATGCACGAATTATCCGATAGTGATTATAAAGTATCACGAATGGAATTGAGCCGCAAGGAAGCCCTGAAAAAATTCAGTGACATGGGTGAAGATTATAAAGTAGAGATTATTGAACAGATTGCTGAAAACGACATGATTTCAGCTTATGGTCAGGATGATTTTGTAGATCTCTGCCGTGGGCCGCACGTACCCTCAACAGGGAGAATTAAACACTTTAAACTTCTATCTACATCTGGAGCATATTGGCGTGGTGATGAAAATAATACTATGCTGCAGCGTATTTACGGTACAGTTTTCAGTTCCAAAAAAGGTTTGGAAGAATATCTTCATTATCTGGAAGAAGCTAAAAGGCGGGATCATCGCAAATTGGGTAAGGAATTGGATCTATTTTTCTTTCATCAATTATCACCGGCAAGTCCATTTTTTACCCATAAAGGTGCAGTTGTTTATAATGGACTCGTAGGCTATATGCGCGATCTTTATAAAAAATATGGCTATGATGAAGTTATCAGTCCGCAGATCTTTGATATGGACTTGTGGAAACAATCCGGCCATTATGATATGTTCATTGATCATATGTTCAGTATGGAAATGGGAGAGCGAGAGTTTGGATTGAAACCCATGAATTGCCCAGGTCATACATTGATCTATGCTCATAGACTGCATTCTTATAGAGATCTTCCCATGCGCATAGCAGATTTTGGCCGTTTGCACCGTTTTGAAAAAGCCGGTGTATTATCCGGTTTGACACGTGTGCGCAGTATGTCACAGGATGATGCTCATATATTTTGTACTCTTGATCAAATTGGTGCTGAAATCAGTGCATTATTTGAGATGGTGCAAGAAGTGTTTGAAACATTTGAATTTAATGATCCAACAATTGCTTTAAGTACACGCCCAGAAAAAGCCCTCGGGGATGTTAAACTTTGGGATAAAGCTGAAGCAATATTAAAAGATGTATTAGAAAAATCAAATTTTAATTTTACTGTCTATGAAGGAGATGGTGCGTTTTACGGACCTAAAATCGATTTTCACGTAAAAGATGCATTACAAAGAGATCATCAATTAGCTACGATCCAATTGGACTTTGTCTTGCCAGAAAGATTCAAATTGAAATATATAACAGAGGACGGCAGTGAAGCTCGTCCGGTGATGATCCATCGCGCTATTTTAGGCTCATTAGAGCGATTTTTTGGAGTTTATTTGGAGCATTGTGGGGGTGATTTTCCATTATGGTTGGCACCAGTACAATTAACCGTTTTAACTGTTTCAGATAAAGCACAGGAATATGCTGAAACACTTACACAAGAATTAAAAGCTGCCGGTTTTAGAGTACAGTTAGATGATAAAGCTGATAAAATCGGAGCCAAAATTCGCCAGGCTGAATTGAGTAAAATTAACGTTATGCTCATCGTTGGCGAAAAAGAAGCAGCAGCCAGTACAGTATCTGTTCGCCGCCGTTTTAAAGGTGATCTGGGTTCGATGCAAGTTACAGAACTAACCGAGCTGTTAAATGATGAAATACAAAATAGGAGTTCATAATCGGAAAAAATCATAAAACACGTATAAATGAAAAAATAGTTGTCGATGAAGTCAGATTAATTTCTGAAGATGGTGAACAGCTGGGTGTCGTAAAAATTGATGATGCATTAAATAAAGCACAAGATGCCGGACTTGATCTGGTGGAAGTTGCCCCGAATTCAATACCACCAGTGTGTAAGATACTCAATTATGGAAAAATTAAATATGAAGCCAAAAAGAAACTTCACAATAGTAAAAAGAAACAGCACGTTATTAAAATTAAAGAAGTACGTGTTCGTCCAGCCATTGGTGAAAATGATTTAAATACGAAAATGAACATGGGAAGAAAATTTCTGATGGATGGTTGTAAATTAAAGGTGACCATAATGTTCCGTGGACGGGAATTAAGTAGAGCTCAAGAAATGGGTGATGCTATTCTCGAACGCATTACAGCAATATTGAAAGATATTTCAGAACCTGAAACACAATCTGAATTAGAAGGGCGGAGAATATCCGTCATGTTTACTGCAAAGTAGGAGAAACTAATGCCTAAGATGAAAACACGTCGAAGCGCTGCAAAGCGGTTCAAGTTAACTGGAACCGGACGTATTCGACGTAATAAAGCAAACCATAGCCACATGCTCATCAGGCGGAGCAACAGCGCCAAACGTAAAATGCGTAAAGCAGGATACATAGCAAGCGCTGAAGAGAAACGCGTCCGCAAGATGCTTGGAATCTAGAAGGAGTATAAGATGCCAAGAGCAAATAGTTCTGTGTCAAGACACAGACGTCATCGCAAGGTAGTAAAGCAGGCCAAAGGCTACTATGGTGCCCGGAGCCGCAATTTCAAGGCTGCAAAGGACGCAGTCTGGAAAGCAGGGCAATATGCCTATCGTGATCGCCGTCAGCGGAAACGTTTTTTCCGCAGACTATGGATCACACGCATCAATGCGGCTGTCCGACAACATGGTTTGTCTTATTCTGCATTTATTGCCGGTTTGAAGGAAAAAGAGATTGAACTGGACCGCAAGGTCCTGGCTGATATGGCCATGAACAATCCGGATTCTTTCGCCGAATTAGTAAGTTCTGTAAAGAACTAAAGATGACCATCCATGAGTCTATTGTGTCGGTCCGAAAATCTTTTTGGGCCGACCTTGACTCTTTTCCTACTAACCAGAGGGAAATCGAATTACTGCGTTCAAAATATTTTGGCCGCAAAGGGTTACTGGCCGGTTTGTATGGTCAACTTGCGGGATTATCCAATAAGGAAAAGCCGGAAGCTGGACAGTTAATAAACGCATTAAAAAAAGATCTGCAGAGTAAGTTCGATAAAAAAACATCTTCTGTAACTGGTGAAAAGCCAGATGATGCTGAAGAGCCTTTTGATTTAACACTTCCCGGATTTCCCATCACCAATGGTTCGATTCATCCATTGCAGCAAACACTGGATGAGATTAAAGATATTTTTAAATCAGTTGGATTTAAGGTTGCTTACGGACCGGAGATTGAAGATGATTACCATAATTTTGAAGCGCTGAATATACCCAAACATCATCCTACTCGAGATATGCAGGATACCTTCTTTGTAGAGGATAATGTGGTATTACGTACCCATACTTCTAATGTACAGATCCATCTTATGGAAGAACGGGAGCCGCCATTGCGCTATATCGTTCCCGGTCGTGTATACCGCAATGAAGCAGTCAGTTATAAGAGTTACTGTCTGTTCCATCAAATAGAGGGTTTATACATAGATAAACATGTTTCCATGAGTGATTTAAAAGGCATCCTTAAATATTTTGTAAAACGTTTTTTTGGTGAAAAAACAACCATGCGCTTTCGGCCTAGCTTCTTTCCTTTTACAGAACCCAGCGCTGAAATTGATATTTGGGATAATAAACGCGAAAAATGGATGGAGATTCTTGGTTGCGGCATGGTTGACCCCAATGTATTAGACAATGTTGGTTATGATTCAAGTGTATGGCATGGCTATGCCTTTGGAATGGGTATTGAGCGCATGTCTATGTTGAAATATGGAATTGATGATATTCGATTGTTCTACCAAAATGATGTACGTTTTCTGGAGCAGTTCTGATGCGTGTTTCGATTCCATGGCTCAAGAAATTTGTTGATATAAAGCAATCAGTTGCTGAACTGGCTGATATGCTCTCCATGCTGGGGTTAGAGGCTGAAGCACCAAAAAGCGTCTCATTTTCAGGTATTGTTGTTGGTAAAGTATTAAAAGCTGAAAAACACCCCAATGCTGATCGTTTAAGCCTGTGTATAGTGTCAGATGGAAAAGAAGAATATCAGGTAGTTTGTGGTGCACCAAATGTCGCCGCTGAACAGAAAGTGCCATTTGCCAAAATTGGTGCTGTGCTTGGAGATAATTTCAAAATATCTAAAACCAAAATCCGCGGTGAGCATAGTTTTGGAATGATCTGTTCTGAACGTGAACTGGGGTTGTCTGATCAGCATGAAGGAATCTTGGTGTTGAGCGATGGTGCACGAATCGGTTCTGATTTTGCAAAATATTTGAATTCAAACCAGAATTATTTGGAAATAGATTTAACACCGAACCGACCCGATTGTATGTCTCACGTTGGGGTAGCACGTGAAATAGCTGTAAAAACAGGGCAGAAACTGAAATATTCTTATGCAAATAGTCTAGACTATAAGAAGAATAAAGTAGCTGATATAGTCACTATCAATGTAGAAGATAAAGAGTCTTGTCCCCGTTATGTCGCTGGAGTTGTAAAAAATATCAACGTTGACTCTTCACCAGATTGGATGAAGGATATGTTGACATCTGCCGGTCAACGCAGTATCAATAATATTGTCGATATTTCCAATTATGTACTTCTAGAAATGGGACACCCCACACACATCTTTGATTATGATAAACTGCCTTCACAAACTGTAGGTATACGAAAATCTAAAAAAGGAGAGAGTGTAATATCTCTCGATCAAGAAAAAAGAAAATTAATAGACCAATTAGTCATTACTGATGGTAAAAAACCCATCGCCATTGCCGGTGTTATGGGTGGATCGGATTCCGCAGTGACGGATAAAACAAAAAATGTATTGATTGAGAGTGCTTATTTTGACCCAATCACAATTCGCCGCAGTGCGAAATCATTGGGTATGTCCACAGAAGCTTCAAAACGTTTTGAGCGCGGTGCTGATCCTGAAGGAGCAGTGCATGCTTACTGGCGTGTTGTAGAATTATTAGAAGAATTGGCAGGGGGTGAATGGGTGCCCGGGATGATTGATGCATATCCTAAAAAGATCAAACAAAAACCAATTATCCTTACACGAGAAAAAATCGATATTTTATCGGGCTGCGAGCTGTCTGATAGTTTTGTTAATGCTACATTATCCAATCTGGAACTCGATATTAAAAAAGATGGAAAAAATAAATGGATTTGCACACCACCATCATTTCGCCCCGATCTGGAAAGAGAAGTGGATCTTATTGAAGAATGTTGCCGTGTGTATGGATATGACAAAATTCATTCTAATTTTCATTATGCTGGTCTCTACGATCTTGCTGAAGTTGATCCTGAAGATGTATTGAGTAAAATCGTTATTGCGATGTCTGGTCTTGGTTTCAGGCAATGTTATTTGAATTCACTTACAGATGAAAATACAGCCGGCTTACTGGGTAATAATGCTATACCCATGCAGAATCCTTTGAGCAGTGCAATGTCTCATTTACGGACGTCATTATATCCAGGACTTTTACAAACTGTGAATCATAACATTCGTAATGGAAATGCAAATGTGAATCTTTTTGAAATCGGTAAAGAATACAAAACTGGCAAGAAGAATTCTGAAATTTATCATCTGACTGGTATTATACATGGCGACTGGATCAGTAAAAGCGTGCACAATGATGAACAGAGGCAGTCAATACATTCCTTAAAAGGAACAGTAGAAGCATTATTCAATAGATTAAAAATAATAAATATTACATTCTCGACAGCAGATCATGCGCATTATAAATATGGTTTATCCATTGCGCTTGAAAAATCCGTCATCGGTCATTGTGGGAAATTAAACCAATCAATCCTCAACGATTTAGATATAGACGCTGATGAAATTTTTGGATTTGATGTTGAGCTTGAATCAATCTCTGATGCAATGAAGAATGTTGTTAAATTTTCTGCAGTGGCACCCTATCCCAAAGTAGGGAGAGATATGAATTTTGTTATCGATAACAATGCTAAAACAGCAGATATATCAAATGAGATGTTAAATGCAGGTAGCCAGATTTTGCTTTCAGTTAAGCCGGTTGATATTTTTCAGCATAAATCACTTGGTGATAATAAAAAAAGTGTTACCTTTCATCTTGAATTTCAAAGTGCTGTTAAGACACTTGAAGAAGCAGAGATATATTCAGCAATGAATGATATTACAGCTATTTTATCGAAGCAATTTGATGCTAAATTAAGGGACTAAAACTATTAAACAGGATTTACTATGGATGAAAATGATATCTTTGCCCGCGTATCAATTTTCGGGCATGAATACACCGTAAAAGCTCCGACCGATTCATCATATATAAAGAATATCGCTGAATATGTCGATGCTAAAATGCGTGAAGTACAGGAAGGTATGCCTAATGTTCAATCTACAGAACGCATAGCTATCCTTGCTGCCATGAACATTTCTGATGAACTTTTTACTAATAGAAAAGAAAAAGAAAATTTTTCGTCAGAAATGGAGAACAAGGTCCAGTCGTTGATCGAAATTGTCGACGAAAACCTTTAAAATATTATTCACTCACATCCATGGCTGAAATAAAAATCTTATCGGGAAAAACAGTCAGCCAAGATGTTTATAATGCCCTCCAATCAAGAATAGACACACTAAAATCATCAGGATGCACTCCCGGGCTTGCTGCAGTTCTTGTGGGTGATGATCCTGCTTCAAATGTATATGTAAACAGTAAAACTCGACGATTCAATAAATTAGGTTTATTTTCTGAATCTATTCGTCTTCCTGAAAATATCAGTGAAGATGAACTTTTATCCAAAATAAAAGAACTAAATAATGATGACAGGTTTCATGGTATTCTTGTTCAAATGCCTTTACCAAGGCATATTAATGAATCAGAGATTATTGAGTCCGTAGATCCCTTAAAAGACGTTGATGGTTTTCATCCGGAAAATCTAGGACGGTTAACAGCCGGGCATCCTAGGTTTGTGCCCTGTACTCCAAAGGGAATTATGCGGATTTTGGAATATTATAAAATAGATCCTTCAGGTAAACATGTTGTGGTTTTAGGTAGGAGTAATATTGTTGGTCGGCCGGTGTCGATTCTCATCAGTTTTAAAAAATCATATTCAAATGCAACAACAACGATATGCCATTCAGGTACGAAGGATATTCCATATTACACACGGCAAGCAGATATCCTCATCGCAACGATAGGTGTACCGGAATTTGTAAAAGCTGATCACATTAAAAATGGAGCGGTAATCATTGATGTCGGGATTAGCAGGGTAGAGGATGATTCGGAAAAAGGTTATAAGTTGGTAGGTGATGTTGATTTTGATTCGATTAAAGAAAAAGCTTCAGCCATAACACCTGTCCCAGGTGGTGTAGGTCCCATGACTATCGCCATGTTGGTGGAAAATACCGTAGAAGCTGCAAAACGTTCCATATCATAAAAATCACCAAGCGCTTTATATTCTAACATAATATGCGCCCGTAGCTCAGTTGGATAGAGTGTCGGATTCCGGTTCCGAAGGTCACAGGTTCGAATCCTGTCGGGCGTACAAACCTTTTTATTTTAATAATGAGGGGTTTTTTTGATTATATAGTAAAATAATTGTATATTTGTAAGATTTTTGTTAAATATCATCTAAAAGGTAAGGATTTATAAAGGATGCGGAGATGAAAAAAATACAATTATTTGTATTACTAATGGTAGTTGGTTGTACCACTAAACAACCTCCAGCTGACTACAATAAAATCAGTGCAACTGTAGCTGAACGCTATGCTGCACTATATAAAGCCGAACAAGGGGCTGAACGTCCTCTTTATTGCCAGAAATTGTATGATGATTCACTGGTAAAATATAAAACAGAGCAATACGTGGCAGCAGTGATAATGTTAAAACAAGTAGTGCAGATGAAAGGCTGTGATGAAGAGTTAAGTTCCAGGGCACAGTATAATATTGGCAATAATTACGCGAATGATCAGTTTAAACTAGATGAAGCAAAAAAAGCATATCAAAAAGTAGTAGATAACTATCCAGAAGGTTTTAAATATGTCGAGTACTCAAAATTAAAACTAGCTAGCTATTTACTGTCTGATAGAGCGGAAGCTGCATACATTGCAGGAAATTTTACAGAAGCTATTGCTTTAAGAGAAGAAGTGATCCAGCAGAAAAGGTGTGACAAAGAACTGGCGGCAAAAAATCAATACCTAGCTGGCTATATTTACCACAAGAAACTGAATGATATGGATAAAGCAAAAGCTGCTTTTAATAATGTAATTGCTATCCATCCAAAAAGTAAATATGCAACTAAGGCGCAAAATATACTGACTCTGGAAGAAGGACGAACTAAAGCAATCTCTGCAGTTCAGGCCACGCCAGATGACTATGGTCTTATTGACTTAAATGATATGGAAAATACCGTTGCAAGCGAGCGGGAAAATGCGTTTAAAAAAGGTAGTTCTGAAGGAAAAGATGAAGGTCTGAAAGAAGGGGAAGCGTCAGGAATAGACAAAGTAAAAACCACGCCAGAAGCCTATGGTCTTTTTGACTCAAATGATATGGAAAATACCGTTGCAAGCGAGCGGGAAAATGCGTTTAAAAAAGGTAGTTCTGAAGGAAGAGCACAGGGTATCGAAGAAGGCCATGCTTCAGCTATTGTCACAGTAAAAACCACTCCTTACGAATATGGATTATATACCAAAGCTGATATAAAAGTTCACGAATCTAAAGCAAGAGAATTAGCATTGGAAGAAGGTCAGCTGAAAGGTAAGCGTCAAGGCATTAAAATCGTAAAGACTAACCCAGCCGTTTACGGGTTAACTCCCTTTCTACCAGAACTGCCTATATCACAGAAGGATGATAAGTCCCGCGCAAGTACAAATAATCAATG
>JYMV01044797.1_pt1 | contig 30203 bp, 20 predicted proteins | sample 338911 | NCBI WGS metagenome assembly JYMV01 (sample SAMN03354496, study PRJNA234377) | hydrothermal vent metagenome | biome: Deep sea; feature: Hydrothermal plumes at the Eastern Lau Spreading Center, Western Pacific Ocean; material: Seawater | place: Tonga | collected 2009 | depth 2000 m m
TGAAAATATCAAGGGATTAATCATTGGAGAGCTTGATGAATTCAAAGACAATGATATTCCCTTCGGCAGAGATACAGACGAGATTGTGCTTGATATTTGTGGTGACCTGAATATTCCTATTGTATCTAATTTCCCTTGCGGGCACGGCACTTACCAGACGACACTGCCCATTTCAATCCCGGTCGAACTGGATGCTAATGGACAAAAACCAAACATCAAACTGCTGGAATCAGCAGTGGAAACGAATAGCTAGATGCTGAATTATATCTGGTTTGGCATGATTCTTATTTCTGTAGTAGTTGGTACCATCACCGGAAACATTGACGCAGTGACTGAAGCGGCAATCACGATGGCAAAAACAGCCGTAGAAATAGCCATCAGCCTAATCGGGATCATGGCATTGTGGCTTGGTACGATGAAAATTGCCGATGAATCTGGATTAATCCAGATCATTGCTAGGGGCTTGCGTCCTATTACAATTCGTCTATTCCCTGATGTGCCAGACGATCACCCTGCCATAGGATCTATAGTACTCAACATGGCAGCCAACATATTGGGACTGGGAAATGCTGCGACTCCCCTGGGCCTGAAAGCTATGGAAGAGCTTCAGGAACTGAATTCCAAAAAGGATACGGCTACTAATGCCATGTGTACCTTCCTAGCTATCAATACTTCCAGCGTGCAAATCATTTTACCGGCCACAGTCGTAGGGCTTATGGGCGCCGCATCTAACCAAATATTTATTACCACTATTATAGCCACTGGGCTATCCACTGCGGCAGCAGTCATTGCCGTAAAAACACTGGAAAAAATGGATCGCTTTAATGTAGATCGTGAGGTCCAGGATGATTGAAAAACTGATTATTTTTACAAATGAATTCTCTCGATATATAATTCCCATCCTGCTGGTGGGTATTCCCTTTTATGGTCTGGCGGTAAAAAAGGTAAAAGTCTATGAATCCTTTGTAGAAGGAGCCAAAGATGGATTTACTATTGCGGTACGAATCATACCGTATCTGGTTGCAATCCTAGTGGCTATTGGTATGTTTCGAGCTTCCGGTGCCTTGGATATGCTTCTGACTATGTTATCTCCTATCCTGAAAGCAATCGGGTTTCCACCGGAAAATTTGCCCTTAGCGCTCATGCGGCCTCTTTCAGGCAGCGGCTCCCTGGGTCTTTTAACGGACCTGGTCAATCAACATGGCACCGATTCACTGGTGGCCAAGATCGGGGCAACAATGTTTGGCTCTACAGAAACCACCTTTTACGTACTTGCGGTATACTTCGGTTCAGTGGGAATCCGCCGCTCCCGCCATGCTCTGGCAGCTGGACTGATCGCAGATGCGGTAGGCGTGCTCAGTGCAGTTTATATCTGCCGGTTTCTGCTTGGTTAGACTTTCACTTTGACCGATTATAAAAAAGGTCTGGGACTTAAAGAGTCCACCGCTATTGTCATTAGCCGGATTATTGGCTCTGGTATTTTTCGAACTCCGGCACCTATCATGGCTCTGGTGGGATGTACCTCGCTTTTTGGTCTGGTCTGGGTCCTGGGCGGCATCATCACCATTTTTGGTGCAGTAATCTACGCCGAACTCACTGCTATGATACCTAAATCAGGAGGCCCTTATGTTTTCTTAAAGGAAGCGTATGGGCCGTATATTGCCTTTTTGCGGGGCTGGGCGATGTTTTTCGTATCTGAGACCGCATCTATTGTTGCCGTGGCTTTGGTATTCACCGAGTATATCAATGCCATCTTTGTAATTGCAACCGGTGATCCATTCAATCTTTTTACCACATTCATCATTTCACTTATTACCATATGGACACTCACATCCATCAACCTTTTCGGAGTAAGCCTCAGCGGAAAATTTCAGGTATTTTTCAGTATTGTTAAAATCGCTGCAGTCGGTGCGATCATCGGTATCACGCTAACAGGATTTTCAACAGGCAACACAGGTAATTTTAGTGATCCTCTCTGGCCTCAAGAGTTCGGTTGGCCAACCATCTTGGCTATCGGAGCTGCGCTCCGCTATTCTTTTTTCGCTTTCAGCGGTTGGGAAGGGGCTACATACATGGCTGAAGAGGTCAGGGAACCACAAAAGACCCTCCCCTTATCCCTTTTCCTGGGTATCGCTGGTATCATGGTGCTCTATCTTGGCGCCAACCTGGGTTATTTATATCAATTGGATGTGGAAACCATAAAGGAAAATAAATGGGTGGCTACCGCCGCCGTGAAGGTTGTTCTGGGTGCATCTGGCGGCATTCTCATTTCCATCGCGGTGGCTATCAACGCCTTCGGCAACATCAGTACCCAGATATTATGCAAGGGTCGGTCATGGCATGCCATGGCCCGGGATGGGCTATTCTTTGACAAATTCAAGGACCTCCACTACAAACACCAAACACCGAATAATGCGTTGCTGGGACAGGGCATCTGGGCAACGGTATTATTGGTCTTTGCTGTGATGTCTACCTACTTGCAGTCGGGTGCTGGTGGAACCAATACCTATGAAACCATTATAGACTTTTTCTCCGCTACCAGTACTATTTTTAACCTGCTGACATTCGGCTCCATCTATGTTCTGCGGAAAAAATATCCTCATAAAGAGCGACCCTATAAAGCACTCCTGTACCCTTGGAGCATGATTCTGGTGATTCTGCTCTATTTTTCATTTTTTTTAATCACGTTAATTACTGCTTTTATTCCTTCAATGGTCGGGATTTTATTGACAGTTTGCGGGACATTTTATTACAGGTATAAAATAGCTAGGCCCTAATGGTTATTGAAATAAGTGGGTTAAATCGGGGAAAACTCCACTTTTTTTAGATCCATTATTTAGGCATTGTCCAGATTAAACAGCCGGAAAGTGCAGCATGAAATCCAGTAGAAATTAGTAACCTGTTAGTTTATTTTCCGCCTAATCACAGGCGTGGATATTCCCCCGAAGATGAATACAGAAAACATCCCCATAATTCAATTGCTGCAAAAATTGCTTTGATTGGCCGTATAGCAATTTTTCTATTCTTTTTCCAGTTCCTGCAGGGTCAGAGTGTCTCTAACGAGCAGGTACCAAAAATAATTCTGCAGGGAATTGATTTTTCCATAACCTTCTCCGGAGAGTTTGAAACAAGTAATTCGTACCTCCTATCCTGCAACGGGTCCCTATATAATCCCACAGACATTAGTTCAGATCATATAGCGTTCGATAATCTGTCCATATCCGAGGGCGGCCAGATCACCTTGGACTTACTGCTGGTGGACACTTCTATCCACCAACTTAAAATCCATAGCATCCCAGCCTGGGTATCCATTCTGCCGCCACTCATTGCCATCATCCTGGCATTTATGACACGGTCAGTCATACCATCGCTATTCGTAGCAATCTGGTTTGGAGTTTGGTCGTTAAGCAGTTTCAGCCTGGGTGGGGTCATATCATCCCTACTGGATTCTTTTCATTATTATATATTGAACACGCTAATTGATCGGGATCATGCCATCATCACATTATTTACGTTGATGCTTGGCGGGATGGTGGGTATCGTCTATCGTAATGGCGGGATGCATGGTATCATTCATCATATGATCAAAAAAGCCGATACACCCAGAAAAGGGCAAATTGCCATTTGGCTGTTTGGCCTTATCATTTTCTTTGATGATTATTCCAACACGCTTATTGTAGGGAATACATCGCGACTTCTCAGTGATAAACTGAAAATATCCCGGCAAAAACTTGCATACTTAGTTGATTCAACGTCTGCACCGGTTTCAACCATTGCAGTCATTACCACATGGATCGGTTTTCAGGTTGGTATCATTGCCGATGCGTTACCAGGATTAGATGGCCTTAATGAATCTGCCTATATGCTTTTCATTCATTCAATCCCCTATAGTTTCTATCCTTTCCTAGCCATTGTCCTGGTAGGCCTTATTGTTACAACGGGAAAAGATTTTGGGCCTATGGTTCGTGCCGAGAAACGAGCAAGAATGGGCGTGGAATACACACCGGATTTATCGGAAGTTAAAGATGAATCCGGTTCAGATATTGAAGATCTTTTTGTAAAAGACAATATTCCGCACAGGGCTAGGAACGCAGTTATTCCTATTGCGGTTTTGGTTTTTTCCATGTTCTACTTCATCTTCACGTCTGGCGAAGGTGATTCATTAAAAGATATTTTAGGAAGTTCAGATACATTGTCTGCTTTGATGCATTCTACCTTATTAAGTGCCTTGGTGGCTGCTGGGTTATCAATTGGGCAGGGAATTCTAAACCTGAATGAAACGCTCGATGCCTGGTTCAGCGGATTAAAATTCATGCTGATGGGGCTACTGGTTTTATTATTGGCGTGGGCGCTTGCGGATATTTCAAAAGATCTCCAGACTGCCGACTATATTGTTTCCACGCTTGGTGATTCAATTCCCATGTTTATCTTGCCAACTATTGTATTCCTGGTTGCGGCTGCCACAGCATTTGGGACAGGTTCCAGTTGGGGCGTTATGGCCATTTTGATGCCTTTGGTGATTCCTTTAACCTGGGCTGTTATGGGCAACAACGGTGGCGCCACACCTGAAAACTATCACATTCTTTACTCCACGATCGCCTGTGTTTTAACCGGTGCAGTTTGGGCAGACCATTGTTCACCTATTTCCGACACAACCATTCTTACTTCCATGGCATCGGGCTGTGAACTCATGGATCATGTTTGGACTCAAATGCCCTATGCGATTTCTGCAGGTGCGGCAGCGTTACTGCTGGGTACTCTACCTGCTGGATTTGGGGCTCCCTGGTGGATCCTTTTACTATTAGGGATTCTTTCTCAGGGCTTGGTGGTCAAATATTTTGGGCAATCAACAGACTAACCGGAGAATCTTATGACTAAAAAATATGAACCGCTAAATGCTATGGAATACCCACGGTTTGAAGGAATTCGCACTTTCATGCGCCTGCCATATGTAACTGATCTTACTGATGTAGATTTTGCAATCGTGGGTGTTCCGTTTGACACCGGCGCTACATTCCGGGTAGGTGCCCGTTTTGGTCCATCAGGAATTCGAGATAACTCCCTGCTTCTTCGGCCTTACAATCCTGCCCAGGATATAGAGATCTTTAAATATTGCAATGGTGTAGATTATGGAGACCTGCCGATCGTACCCGGGTATCTGCCTGAATCTCACCAATTGATCAAAGATGGGGCAAAGGATGTATTTGATACTGACATCAAACCTATTTTTATGGGTGGGGACCACTCAATATCTTTACCAATTCTGCGGGCTATTAAAGAAAAATTCGGAGCGGTAGCCCTTGTTCATTTTGATGCGCACAGTGATCTATGGCATGGTTATTTTGAAAATAAGGATACCCACGGCACTCCTTTCCGAAGAGCTCTAGAGGAGGGGTTGATTGACCCCGCTCGTTCAAGCCAGATCGGATTACGAGGGCCGCTTTATGATAAAGATGATTTTAAAATGTCAAAGGAAGCTGGCCTTTTGGCCATTACCGGCCCAGAGCTACATAAGATGGGAGTCAAAAAGGCTTTGCCGATGGTCAAAGAAAGGGTTGGAAATGGACCGGCCTATTTAACCTTTGACATTGATTTTGTTGACCCTGCCTTTGCCCCGGGAACCGGTACACCTGAAGCAGGTGGATTCACAGGGTATGATTCTTTAGCACTGGTTCGAGGTTTAACAGATATTGAATTCATCGGCTATGATCTTGTAGAAGTAATGCCGGCCTATGACCCAGCTAAAATCACCTGTCTGTTGGCAGCAAATATTATTTATGAATTCATTACGCTAATCGCATTAAGCAAAAGAGCCAAGACTTGAAAAAAAGATGGATTTCTATTTCTTCATATCTGCGGTTGGTAATTCTTGCATCCGTAATAGTCCCGGATATGTACCTAATTCTGCCATGACACCACCCATTGGCAGCATGGATCAGAGATAGATTAAAATCATATGAAAATGAAAACGATTTTAGTCTCCTTTTATTTATTGTGCTCTATTTTAATATTTGCCCAGAGTGAGAACAATGAATTTCGTTCTACGTGGGTTATCACTTGGAACTGGATATCCCCGGATGATTCGATGGCAGAAACACAAGCTAGAATACTGGAAATTTTGGATAATCATGTTGCTGCAAACATGACATCTGTGCTGTTCCAAGTCAGGCAAAGCGGGACAGCATATTATAATTCTTCATATGAGCCTTGGGGATATTATTCCGGATATCAAAACCCTGGATTTGATCCCCTTGAGTTTGCGGTTGAGCAGGCACATCTGCGTGGTTTGGAATTTCACGCCTGGTTTAACGTTTTTTCGTGTTCAAGTACCCAACCTGGGACTCCCGCATATGATCATCCAGAATGGGTATGCAGAGACCGAGATGGGATACCCATGAGTTCATATAGAGCATTATCTCCTGGTCTAACTGATGTCAGAGATTATACAAATAATGTTGCCATGGAGATTGTAAACAATTATGATATTGATGGTTTGCACCTGGATTACATCCGTTGGAATGAATATACAAATTCCAGCATGATGAATAATATCAGCCCTGAAGAAGAAACTAAAAAAATGGATGGTATCATATCCCCTGAGCTATTGAATGAGTTAGAAAATAATCGTTCCGGCAGGTATCTGTATGATACGGAGCATCCCTATTCTGCCGGAGTGCCGGAAGGGTTTAGTTCCTGGGAAGAATGGTGGCGATGGAGCGTCACAACATTTGTAAACACCCTTCATGATTCCATCCAGGCCGTTAAACCCTTTGTTCGGTTATCGGTTGCAGCTTTAGGAAAATACAACTGGTCTAGCTGGCAGGGATACGGGACTGTATATCAGGATGCGGCGCTCTGGTTCAACGAAGGATTTATCGAACAACTCACTCCGATGCACTACCATTGGACAACAGCTAATCAATTTCTGGGTATGCTCACTGATGATTGTCCTGAATGCTGGGTTGACCATATAGAAGCGGGAATAGAATCCGGGCGACTATATACAGTAGGCCCCGGTTCATATATGCTTGATAATTATAATGCCTGGAATAACCACCCTTCTATTATAAATACCTGCCGGACAATTCCCTGGGTAGATGGTTATCAATTTTTTAGTTCAGAACAATGGGATTATTATGACTATTGGAATTATGCAGGAGACTCTTTTTTTAACAGCCAGGTTAAAATCAGACCTATAATAAACAATAATGGAACAGCGCCAGATCAGCCAGGGTTATCTCTAATAAAAATAGATAGTCTGACATATTCACTAACTATCACCCCATCAGATACGATGCAGGACAACTGGTTTGCAATTTACAGGTTTATTGATGATTCCATTAATGTGTCGGAGGATGAGATTATTCATATCCAGTTCAATAATGAATTTTTTACGATTGTGGATGAATTCAATGGGCTACAAGATTACAATGGCCAGTATTCATACTCAGCGACGCAACTTGATAGATATTGGAATGAATCTTTGCCTTCCATTCCTTTAACATCAGATTCAATACCATCTTTTCCCCCCACCGTGATAGGAACAAATCCTGCCGATAGCACCATGATTGACATCAGTGGACCACTCCAGATCCAGTTTTCAAAAACAATGGATATCGAATCCGTAAATAATTCATCTGTTATTATTTCCCCATTAGTTTCATCTACGATGACCTGGTCCGATAGCAACCATCTTCTCACCCTGCATCTATTAGATAATCTAGACTATGATTCGGAATATTTTATCATTTTAGAACCATCCATAATGGATATTAATGGTGCACTCCTGGACGGAAATATGGACGGGACAGGCGGAGATGCTTACAGCTTCTATTTTTGGACTGTGGAGGAAGATATCTACGGACCCGCTGTGTATCAAAGTAATATAGATTTTCAATCTGATATCAACTTGCTGGATATCCAGGATGTCATTACCATCGTATTTGATGAAATTGTGAATCAATCAACGTTAAGTGAATCAACCGTGAACCTTTACCAAGAAAATAATGCAGTCGCCTATGATACTCATGTGTCAGAGCATAATGATAAAACGGTCCTGACGATTCGACCTGTCGAACCCTTGCTTCCGATCACTGATTATGAGCTTGTTTTAAGTTCCGGTATTGAGGATATGCTGGGAAATCCAATACCTGCAGACATACTGGGGAGCATCCAGACAACTCAATTTGAATATAGCGAGATCAGTATAATTGACAATTTCGATAATATCAATAATTGGTGGCAGCCAACCGGAAGTGGTTCTACTGTTGGGGTGCTTGCTGGCACCGAATTCGCAACAAGCAATTCATTTTACCTTCCAGGGACATCTCCCCAAAGGTCTGCAAAATTATCATACGTATGGGACCTGGGATCAGCCGATCACTTATTGCGGGAATACTTATCCGGAGGGCCACCACGCGATGTACACTTCAACTCAAGTTTCATCCTGCAATGCTATGTTTATGGTGATGGCAGCTATAACCTGTTCAGGTTTTGTGTTGATGACCATGTTCCGGATGCAGCTGCTGCTTATCACGAAGTGAGTGAATGGTTCCTTATAGATTGGATCGGCTGGCGTTTAATAGAATGGGACCTGGGCACGGACCCGGTCGGAACCTGGATCGGAAATGGTCTGCTTGAAGGGAACCTTCGTATTGATAGTTTTCAGATGACACTTGGCGAATCTGGAACATCAGAAGGAGCTATATACTTTGATAATTTCCGTGTGGTTATTAAAAACATCCTTTCAACCGATGATGAATTTTTCCTTCCAGATAAGATTGTACTTTCTCAAAACTATCCGAATCCATTTAATGCGGATACGTGGATACGATACTATATCCCAAGCTCTCAGGATATCGATCTCACAATATATGATATCCTTGGCAGAAATGTAATTCGCTTGGACTATGGATATAAAGATCCTGGTCTGTACCAGGTAAGATGGAACGGAAAAAATTCAAAAAACGAAACAGTGAGCTCGGGTGTTTATATTTATTTATTAAAGAATGATAATATTATACAGCGTAAAAGGATGATCTTACTGAAGTGACCCATGACTAGATTATTATTAATCATCCTTACACTCTTCCTTAATATGGGATTTACTAATACAGGTGATGCACAGAAAACAAATCTTTTTCGCACCGGACTGGATAATCTTCTCGATCATAATCTTGATAAGATCAGAGGAAAAGAAATTGCCCTTGTTACTAACCAATCAGGAATCGACAACAATGGCATCCCAAATTACCAGCGGTTAATGGCTATTGATGATGTTCACTTAAAAACGATTTTTTCACCTGAGCATGGTTTATTTGGAGAGGTGGCAGCAGGTGAAAAAGTAAATTATTCTAAATCTTTAAATGACCTTCCGGAAGTGATCAGTTTGTATGGAAAAATAAAAAAGCCTTCAACTGAAATGCTCCAGGGGATTTCATGTATAATTTATGATATTCAGGATGTAGGGGCTCGTTTTTATACCTATATCACTACACTGGGTCTGGTGATGGAAGCAGCCGGGGAAAATGGCATACCTGTTATGGTTCTTGATCGTCCGAATCCATTAGGAGGTGAAAAAATTGAAGGGCCTATACTAGACCTTAATTATCAGTCATTTGTCGGATACTATCCCATTCCGATTCGATACGGGATGACCATTGGTGAGCTGGCAAAAATGATTGTTGGTGAAGATTGGATCAAAACAATACCTGAACTGGATGTCATAGAGATGACCGGCTGGAACCGTTCCATGTATTTTGATGATACTGGACTTCCATGGATCAACCCATCACCAAACATTCCCGACCTTGAAACAGCTATCATATACCCAGGAATGTGCATGGTGGAAGGAACCAATATCAGTGAGGGAAGAGGAACAGAGCACCCATTTAAATATATTGGGGCGCCCTGGATGGCTGAAGAGGTCTGCATGGATCTTCAAGGCATGAAAAAACTCAAAGGAGTAAAATTTAAAAAACGAAAATTCCGGCCAAGACCTATCAAAGGTGTGACCAATTCACCCAAGCATGATGGTAAATCATGTATCGGTTTTGAAGTAAGAGTAAAGGACCGAGATCAATACAACAGTGTCCTGGTAGGGGTACAAGCATTATATACTGCCCGCAATCTGGTCCCCTGGAAAATTCAATTAAAGCAGGGGCATTTGAACAGGCTGTGGGGAAATAAGCAATTAACCCAGGTACTCAGTGATAAATTAACGCTCAAAGAACTCTTGGCAACTCTGGATAAAGATAAAACGACCTTTCTTCAAAAAAGACGCCCCTATTTGCTCTACGAATAGATCACTCTTTATTTTACCAGCAACATTTTTCGTGTACTGGTCTTATTCCCCGCTTTTAATAGCGCAAAATAAACTCCCGCGCTAACAGGTTGCCCGAAGCGATCTTTCCCGTTCCAGATAATAGAGTGTAACCCTGCACTCTCTATTAGGTTCTTGAGTTCAATGATCTGCCTGCCTCGTATATCAGTGATAATTAATTCTACACGGTCAGTTTTGGATAGTTGATAGGTAATCCTGGTTTGTGGATTAAACGGGTTGGGATAGTTTGGAAACAATTTGAATTCTTGAGGAGATACCCAGTTCTCATATGTATACAGACCTATTTGGTGCACGATCCTGAGATCATCTATCATTAATGTTCCATATTGCGAATTACCAGGACTATAGGTCATTTGAAAACTGTCAAATCGCATTTCCCCATCCAGATTACCATCTCCAATCCAGGTACCCGTACCATCATTGGTCATACTCCAAGATACCATTTTCCACCCTATCCAATCTATAATATACCAGGGGCTCACTTCATGGTATTCTGCTCCAGTAAGAGGCAAATTATCATCTACCGCGAACCGAAATTGATTCCCTGATCCATCGCCAAAAATATAGACCTGTAGGATATAGCTATCGTCAAAATGGACATCCCTCGGACTTCCTCCGCTAAGATATTCGCGTAACAGCCAAGTCCCGGCAGTCGTATCCCAGCCATAATCCAGTTGCATAGAACTGTTGCTACCTGTTAGCAAATTCACAATCTCATTATTAACAGAAATACCAGTGCTGTCCGCAATGATCCCTGACGTACTGCCTGACATTTGAGGATCCCACCAGTTTGTCGTGATATTCGATTCAAATGGATCAATTGTTATAATATCATAATCATAGGACCCAGTTTGGAAACTAAAAGATTGGGCATATGTCATTGCATTATTGAATTCATCTACAAGCCCAGGATAGACACGGATAACAAATGTTTCATTCATCTGGATGGGCTGATTGGGGAAAAAGCAAAAAACACTTCTGTTATCCACTATATAATGCATATTGATCCCAGCAATGTGAGAATGGTCCACAAAACGTTCAAGAAAGAATATTTCGTTGATGACCGAGTCAGGACCAACAGTTTCATTGAATTCTACATTAATGATAGGATGACGTTCCACATTCTGGGTCACATTCTCCGGATAGGTATTCAATATGACCGGTGGGCTCATGTCAGCAGGCCCAGTCACAAATGTTATGCTGTATTCTCCTCCGGGAGATCCATCATTGTCCCCATCGAATTGATGCCCGTATACATCCATGGCACTATCATTAAAATTGATCTGGTATAGAGTTTCAAAAGCAAGACTGTCGGAGTGGACCGTGATTTCACGATCATTACTCGACCAGGAATATGTACAGTTAACAGCTGGAATAATAGAGAATGCTGATTCAACAGATGGTGTATTCATCTCCCTGCTGAAATTAAATACGAGATCATTCCAAGCAGGGAATAAGGAATCACCATCTGCAGGAAATGATCCTGTAATAAAGGGAGATAAACTGGATAGAAGCTCAACATCATGGAAAGTAATGAACGTATCAAGAATGGTAACTGATGACGTATCACTATAGTAATCGTCGGCAGTGACTAAAACATCGAAAGTGTTATCTTCCAGGTCTTCAAAGAAATAAAAACCGTTCCTTAATTCCTGCGGGTCATCACTGTAAATATGGAAAAGCGAATTATAAGTATCTGTTGTATATGTCTGCCCACTCATTGTTACCTGGGCTCCATTTACGGGTAAACCACTCTCAATATCAGAGATGATCCCAGAAGATATACCAACGAACGGACGGTCTATCTCATGATATTTCAGGATGGACCAAAAAAACGAATAGGCCAGTAGACGTTTATACTCTTCATTCATGTGCAACTGATTCTGTGGTGGATTTGTGTGATGTCCTTCTTCACTCAGCTCAGATGGCATATCAGTATTACGATTTATATATAAATACGGGCCTCCAGAATCATCACAATAATCACTCCACGTATAAAAACTGCAATCACCCCAAGATCCGATCGTTGGTATACGCATGGTCCGTGTAAGAATATCTATCATGTAATCACTCATATCTTCACCACCAACTGGATGATCAGGTGTGCCATCACTCAACTGACCCCATAATAATAAAGTATTGTTATTGTCAGAAGAACCAGCATTACTATGGATAGAGTGAAACCAGGAAGCACCATTGGAATTAGCGTAGCTGGTTCGCTGGCTTAATGAAACACTTTGCTGATCATTTGTACGGGTCATGTATACGGTATCGATATCGGTCCGGGATAGGAATATATCCTGCAAGTGTAATCCAACCCGCAACACTTCTTCAGCTTCGGAATACCCATTTACTCCCATATTCTCTGTTTGGCTATGACCTGGGTCTATGCATATATCCCAATCAGACAAACCCGTGACCTGTCCAGATAAAAGTGACATGATCATGCTAAGTGTGAATACTCGATTCAAAACCTGCTAATTATTTGACCGAAATGATATAGATAATACCGTCTCGGTAGGTATTATAAACGATCTGGTTACCATCGGGTGACCAATCTGGATGCATCTCAATTTTATCAGCGGTCTCAGTGATTTTTACTCTTCCGTTACCATTTGCATTAACAATAAATATATCTGAATCAATATAATCATAGCCATCATCGGTTGAAATAATGTAAGCTATCTTATCACCCTTTGGTGACCAATCCGGCTGGTACCCAATTCCTAAATCCACGAGTTGGCTGCCATCAAGTTTACTTGTCCATAAATGGCCACCGAGGATCTCATATACGATGCGGTCTCCATTTGGTGAAACACGAAGGTTCAGCTTCTCACCTGGAGCAGATTTGACCTTTATTCTTCCTGCATCAGTAAAATATTCTTTATAAATATGTTCACCCTTATAATGTACAATTGCGTCAGTTTGATCATTCTTAGGTTTTGCTATTTCACCATTGTCCGTATTGATCATGTTAATTTGCAGATTATTTACATGATAGATAATTATGTTATCCAGCCAGCCAAGCTGATCGGGCACACCCGTCTGGAAAGGAATAATTTCATTGATTATTTTTTTTATAGGATCAATAACCTGTAATGAGTTTTTCCTGCGTTTAGATTCAAACCGAGAAACAAGTGTAATAATTCGTCGTCCATCTGGTGACCATTTCTTCCAAAAACCTGCAGAGGGAGAATCAGAGATTTTATCAACCACCCTTGTTCTAACATCCAAGATAAATAATCCCCGGTAGTTCTTTGACGTTAGCAGAATAGTTTTACCGGTAGGCGACCAGTCTGGATCCATAAAATACTCACCAGTTTCAATGACCTCTGGATCTTGCAATAAATTAACAGGTTCATTCGCCTCTACTGGTAAATAGAGAATAATAAATACTGTGATCAGAGTGAATATTCTCATGATTTTAATCTAACTATAATCCTAATATGCACTCTATCGATATATTGGGGATATAAAAAATAAAAAAGCCCCTTTCACAAGGGGCTTTTTTATTTGGTATTAATTTACCCGAATAAGTTATTTCATAAAAGTAACTCTCTTTGAGAAAGAAACTTCCGTAGAAGATAAACGATAAATGTAAGTTCCGCTTGGAACCTGCATTCCGCTATTATCTTTACCATCCCAGGCGACCTGGTGCCGGCCATTGAAATGCCAACCTTCAGCAAGAGTGCGGATAAGTTCGCCTCTAAGGTTGAAAATTTCCAGTGTGGCATTACCAGTTCTACCGACCTCATATGAGATCGTTGTGGACGGGTTAAACGGATTAGGATAAGCCTGTTTCAGTGCATATCCTCTTGCAACGATTGGTGAATCATCCCGGGAATCATCATCAATTGTTAGTGTAACTGGAGCTGCATTTGTCCATTTCTGTATGCAGCTGGTAGAAAAATCAGCAACATACAGAGTCATACCATCTGCGCTTTTTGCCATAGCTCTGGGGTTACAGGTCACACCCGTTGCAGCTAAAGCAGATGCATCATCTGCTGCCTGCACTGATTGACCAATACCAAAGTTATCTACTATGGCGCCTCCATTGGTGCTAAAACCGATCCACTCTCCAGCATATGGGTGGGGGCTCGTGATCCCTTCGTCAAAGGAGGAATACCAACCTGGATCTGTTTCACCGGCCCAAAGCACGCCAAGGTTCCAGTCCAAGGTTTCAGCCCAAATATCTACATCACCTGTTGTGCTGGTAGTTACTGTATCAGCTGTAATGGTCGTATCCGTACCTGCTATGGTTGTATCATAGGTAATATCATAGACATCCCAGGTATGTTCTACTGCACCATATTGCATGCCGTGTACGAACGCAGTTCCCAATGTATTGGCTACCAAGGCTGTAATACCACCAGAACCCCAGGTGGAACCCATGAAGAGCATACTTCCAGCAGGGTTCACTGTGGTTGTGCGATTGTAATTAACACCGCTATCATAAACCGTGGATTGTGATGTCATATCCGCGCTGATCTTGACTACAGGTCTCCCAGCTCCACCGACCCAGCTAACATAGATGTTGCCAGCATCATCTACCGTTGCTTCGGTAAGAGAACTTGTACTACCGGCATCATCATAAGTGGGAAAATAGCGATCCATTAACTCTCCGGTCATATAATTGAATCTCAATAATTCATTATAATATGAATAGACGAGATTACCATTTTGATCAAGAGACAGGCCGCGTGCCGAATTATCTAATGTATCGGCAGAAGCGTCTGCATTGGTTACGAAACGAATCGGTGAAAATGAAACATGGTTACCATCTCCATCCAAGACCCAGATCGGTCTCACAAGGGTCGTGTCCGTGCCATTAATTAGTGTATCATCGGCTGTTGCCAGAACAGAACCATAACCGACTATCCAGATATTGCCGTCTGGTGCCATCTCACATCCATGAATACCGCCAGCATCAGTTCTTCCTAACCCAAGATCAAGGTATACGCTTTCAATCGCCCAATCATCTGCGAAAAGCGAACCTATTAAAAGGGGTAAAATAGTTACCTTCATTAACTGTTTTATCATACCATCTCCTTCTTTTATTGTTGCTTGTTTGTCATGTCAACTAACTATGCTTTAGTTTAGGGACTCCTTCACACTAAATCAATATGATTTTCCCAGTAAAAACTAATATCTGACAAATAATTAATCTACCTTATAACTAAAAATTTTCTTATCGCTGAATCACCTTTTTTAAATCGAGATGCTCCTGTTTCGGGATCTGAATAATCTTCCGTAACCTCAATATTGGCAATATACAACCCGCTGGTTACCAATTGACGTGTTGAAGAGATAGAGTTCCATGTTTCGTCACCGCTGCCATCTTTATGATCAATGGATTTTACAAGGTCACCCCTTTCCGTAAAAATTTTAATACGGCACTGGGGTGGAATATTGAGAAACATGATCTTGTTCCTCTCACCCGGATACTGAAGATCTGTAGCGCTTAAATGATATGGATTTGGAACTACACGGATATCGGAAAGTGCGTCGCCTGCCTTTCGGCGTAAATAAGCAGGAAAAGTAGTCCGCGTATAAAATCGATTACTCATTAGGGGACCACTGGGGTTCGCTTGGCCAGTGGTATTGTTAGACCCATTATTAAAGGCAACAATATAATAGTAATATGAAAATCCCCTTACCGCAGTAATATCTTGAAACGAATGATCGTTGGGCCAACCGCTAAATATTTCATCATAAGTGGTGTCGACTTTACCAAGCGCCCTGAATATTTTATATCCAGCAAAATCAGGGTCGGATTCCGATGGGCTCGGCTCCCATGATAGATAGATCCGGTCTCCTCCTGATGTCACGTTAAAGATAATCGGTGGCAGGGGTGGTTGAGGAATAGCCATCCCATTGTCATAGTTTCTCTTGGCACGACCAAAGGTTTGGAGAATAGAATCCTTGCCCGTAAACACCCAACTGTTCTTATAGATATTTTTATTGGTTGTTTGACCTCCATTAGGCAAAGTGAACGGTCCAGTATCATTACTATTATCATAGGCCATTTTCCATCGTCGTCCAATTTCTTCACATTTCTCCCTACTCAATCCATTAATACCTTCCGCTTCTACTATGGTGATACTTTCATCCGGTCCAATATCAAAAGGACCATAGGTCATCATAACGTTAGTACCCCCAGCATCATTATGTATGGTAAAGGGATCTGTACCATGCATCAGATAATTATCACCTGATCCCATGATTGATTCATCCAGACGATCTGATCCGCCAAGACCTTCGTAGGGTATACCGCTAAGCATATCATAGAGTTTTACCATATTGAGCTCATCCGACGGCTCCAGGTTACCAACTCGCGGATATGTGTCTCCCGCGTGCCAGCCAAAAAAGGCCGGTTGGTTAGGATCATCTGATGTATCCGTAGTGCTATTATCTACGTGGAGAACAACAGAACCTACATGATGAGGAGATGTAAGCCTTCCATCAGCATTGATATCTGGAGCGCCAATGTTATTGAATGAATTGATGGTTGTTTGCCCTGCCCAGGAAAAACCACAGCGCAGCCACTCAACAATCGGGATATCTTCATTAATTATATCATTTATATGATCAGAATAATTTTCGCCACGCTTTGTAACCCATGTATGCTTACCCCAAGATTGACCATCACCGATATTAAATGTACCTTCCCTGCCACAGCTATACCGTGTACCCCACCCTATCATAACATCATTTAATGCCGCACTTAATTCAATCTCGTCATCCCAATCTGTGTTACCTGTGTTTGTAAATGTGAATTCCTTAATGAAATAATTATCATGATATTGCTGTGTGAATGCATAAATCTTTCGGGTCATGGTCAAACCAATTGATGTATTAACAATGTTAGTAATAATTCGGTCTGCTTTTTGATCCGGATTTATCTCATCTATAATGTCGGCACTTACAGCATGCACATCAATACCATCAACATAAACGGTGGGCGAAAAAAACTTTGCTGATTGCTTCAGCTCCATTGGGAAAATAGATTGTCCAGTATAATCCAGAGCAAAATATAAACCGTAATGATCCCAGTGGTAGCCGTTCTCATCTTCAAAATCTTTCAAAGCTATCCATGAACGTTTAATAACTGAGTTATCCTGATACGGATAGTCAGCTGGCCAGCGTAATCCTTCATAATAGATGTTATTCCATGCCCTTTCTGAGCCCCAGGCTGAAAAATAACTCTGCAGGGTCCCCACTTTCACATATCTTTTCGATGTCTCAGAGACCTGGCCCATCAAGGGTAAGATTAAAGCAGGAATTATAACTAAAAGTTTAATGGTGTTATTAGAAATTGATGTTAATTCCAAGAGTCACTTTTCTGGGATCTAAAAAAGTCAGTGATCTAAGATTTGGCATATCTATATATGATTTAGTCTCTTTGCGAACTTTATTTCGAGTGGCAATGGTCGGATCGTTAGTAGGATTGGGCTCAAGACGGTCATAGTCCACATTCCATTCACGATAGTCTCCTAATCGGTCACTTCCCATTTCGACACCATCTTCCCATAGAAAATTAAGCGACTCAACATAAGCCAAATAATCGAAGTTATCAGAGAAACCCGCATAGCTGAGAAGTTTCATATTAAGTAGATTCGAAATATCTACAAAAAGCTCCAGTTTCACTTTCTCCAGCGTTAAACCACGGCTGATACGTGCATCAATATAATAGCGGTCTTTCCACTGTACGTTATCCACAACACCGGGAATGGAATAGGGGTTATAGGTTGCAAAAGATCCGGTTTTATACGATGCTAGTAAATTGATCTTCCACTCAGCAAGAGGGTAAAAGTTATTTAATAACCTAGGCCCAAAATTATTAGGAACCATCATGTTAATGTTCGCTCTCATATAGGGTAATGGCTGTGGCTTCTCTTGATAGGGATTTAATGATAGGTATTCCCGCTGTTCGAGCGGATCCTGAAAATTATTCAAAAGTCCAAAGTATCCATAAGATCTCACCATGTATGTGTAATTCACCATACCCGTGATCAATTTACCATAGGGTTTTCGAATAGTGACTTCCAGACCGCGGATATCTTCATATTGATTATTTGCAGCCTTATAATAAGATACAGAACGACCCATATTTGCATAATAGACCCAACCCGGTTGATCAGTTACATCTTTATAATACGCGGCTACATCGATTAAATAGTTCTTATACTCCTGGGAATAGCCTAATTCATAGGCAATTGTTTGTTCAAACCCGAGGTTTGGATTTCCAATATGGGTCACCAGTCCATTGGATTCTCTCTGTAGCCGAAAGCGGTAGGATGACCCTGGTTCACTTTGAAAATGACCATAATTAAAATACAGTTTTGAAGTTTCTGTAATAGGGTGTGAAACACCAAGCCTAGGGCTTAGACTGAAAATAGCAGTGGAAGCATCTGATGGTGCTTCATTTTCTATTAAATTCCCAAATCCCTGTTCAAAAAAAGTATCATAGTCTTCTAAAATATAATTATGGGTATTAGCTGAAGTATATTCAGCTCGGATTCCGAGATTTGCAATAAAACCTTCATACTCCATTTTATCCTGTATATAGATACCGGTACGCAATGGTGACACATCGTATATCATACTTCGATTCCAGGTATTCATGGATGGATTTTCAGTATATGATCTTATTTTATAATCATTAAATACAACTTGTAGTCCCGTTTTTATCTGGTGTCTGATATTTATTTGGTTCGTAAGATCAAATTTGATCATGGTTGTTTTATTTATACTCTTGTCCCTCCCCAGGTTCATCCAACCTCCTAATCTCATACCATCGATACCGGTAATACTGTAACCCCAATACCCGTAAGGTGCTTCATCCATGGAAACATCTGGTAAGATGTTGTAAACCCTGGACGTATCACGGTCTCTTATTTGGTAAGTATCATATTCATTCTGAAATATCTGAATGATCATATCGTAGAAAAGGCTTGGTTTCACCATGTGGTTAATTTTAGCTCCAATCATTTTTCGATAGATGTTTGTGGGACTGAAATTGCCAGGCATGAACAAGATGGCATTACCACTGCTGCTATTGACCAGATCCGCAACTTGATAGGTGCTCTCGAGCACGGAACCAGTAGGAGTAACCTTCCAATTATATGGCGAGACGGATCGAGTCAACCCGTAAAGTCCTGTTAGAGTTAATTTTAAACGTGATGAAAGGTCAGATGTCAATTTTAAATTGGTGACTTCATCATTATAACTATCTCTAGATAAAGGAAAAATGAATACATTTTCTTGCGAAAAATGACTCAGATGAAATCTGAGATTGCCCAAGGCTGAACTTATAACTGGGACAGGTCCTCCAAAGGAAATATCCACATTGTAATCAGGAAGGATTATATCGCCCTTTCTTCGATGTTGCCATTTGAATATATGCTGGGCCGCGCCAGGTGTGAGATCGTTATAAGGGTCATCATCTGCCATGGTAGCTGCGGAAATAGTGTTCCAGCCTTCAAAGGAAGGATACTGCTGACGGGTATAATCATCCCAGTTTCCATTAGCCGTACCAACCCAACAAACATCCGGATCAAGGTATGGTCTTAGAAAATATGAAGACGGACTATATAAGGATTCGCCAAAATGTTTCGGCTCCGGTTCACTGTATCTGACAGTTATAGCACCTCCATATTTTTTAGGATCACCTTCATCTGTGATAACATTTATTAGACCGGATCTAATATTTCCATATTCTGCGTTAAATCCACCAGTTTGCACTTGTATTTCTTTAATGGAATTCAAACTGATTGATGTATAAGGATTGTTTACTCTTTCATCATTGAATAAAAAACCGTTAACAAGAAATGCAGTTTGATTTCTTGCTCCCCCTCGAATAGTCAAACCTTCTATCCCTGCCTGGATTCCTATCACATCGTTTAGGGTTGTAATAGGAAGGCTCGTAATGAATTCGGAGCTAATATCCATGCGGCTTGCAGAAATATCTTTCATAATCAATGGTTTTTTTGCCACTACCACGAGTTCATCCATTAGGATCGGTTCGGGGATCATTGCAACATTTAAAAATGTACTTTGATCAATCAGAACAGTAACTCCTTGTATGGATAGCGGTCTGTACCCGACCATGGTCACACGGAGCGTATAGGTTCCAGGCAGTAGGTTTATTAAAACGTAATTACCATCTTGGTCAGATGATACTCCCATAAACGTATCATCAATGATAATATTGGCACCGGTTAGATGCCGATTTGATTCTGAATCAACAACTTGACCGGTTATTTTACCCGTGGTGCCACCAAAGAGTATTCCGCTAAAAAATAAATAAAATGTGAATATGCACCTGAGAAAGACGATCATAGGTCTTTGGTTTAGATCACGCAGTATCTCGGGTAAAAAATTTTATAAAATAGATTATGATCCAGGCCTACCATGATAGGGTGCACCTGTTATACCTATGTCTAACCTATAAATTGCACGTTTATCCCCACGATAGTTCAAATAAAGATAATTACGACTCCCCCAGGTCATTTTGGTGATAGGGGGTTTTATAATCTTTGGATATAAAGGTTCTAAACTCCCTTCAGCGTCTAAAACAGCGATACCCACATCACTATCAGCAGAAATATATAATAGACCATTTTCGTCAAAGGTCAGTCCTGTAATTGACGAAAGGGAAGCGGTTTGTGTGGTCCAATCCAAAATAAGTTCTTTCTCTCCCAATTCACCATCAGCTGATAAAATTTGATTTCGCCAAATACCTACATCTGGTAGTTCTGGATCATCCCCACTATAATTCCCAGCCACATACAACTGGTTATCATAAACCCTCAGGGCTTTAATGGAAATACCTTCATAGTCTGCTACAGTAGAATTGGTCATATCAGATTTGACGCAATAGATCTCCCCGCCGATCCCACCACAATACAAATTGCCATGCTGATCAAAATCCAGATCAATAGAGACACTGGGCAAAGTATTATATCCCGGAGCACCCGTGGAAATTTCTTGCCGAATGATATATGGGTTCGCTCCATCAACATAGTACATATTGCTATCAGGACCGATCTTTAAGCTTAATGGAGTCGCTAAAAGAGCATGTATAAAATCATTTATCCTGTCCCCACTTGGAGGAATTAGTTTATCGATCGATCCTTCTGGAAAAATAGATAATCCTACATATAGATTCTCGTCCGCATCAGCTTCTAGACCCCACGCGCTTTCTTCAATGGCGTCAAATTCACCATATTCGATCATTCTTGGGACAAGTTTGTAATTGTCATAAACAGCAAATAAAAAAGATCCAACAGCAGCTACCTTGATCGTAATACTGTCACCCAGTATCGCGGGGGGACTAATGACCAGTACAGTCTCACTAGCTTGTAATATTTCCGCTAGTTCTGAATTGAAATAAACAAGGTTATTGGTTTTATCTTGATTGAAATATTGGCCAGTGATCGTGATCTCATCCGCTCCGGAAAAAGCACTGTCCGGAGGATCTATGCTTGTAATGATAGGTGTCGGTAATCCTTGATCATCAGGATCCCAGATATCTTCAGGATATTGATTGTCTTCGCAGCTAATAAAAAAAATGATGAGAACCAGGTAGGCTATAGTAGTTGTTTTTGATCTATCTAGATTCATTATCATTCGGGATGATCCATTAGAATGCAATATAGAGTGACATACGCTGTACATTATCAAATACCCCAAAAGGAGTGTAAGCATAATCAATTCCAAGAGATAATGGGCCAATGGTCTTTTGCACCCCGATTCCCCCGGAAAAACCCCTTTCATCATAATTCATCAGGTACCCTGTACGGATAACAAGCATATCCATGAGACTGTATTCCAGACCAATATTCAATCGTTCACTGAAGGAACGTGGATGGAGAGCATCTACAGACAGGTATAAGGATTGCGATCTCAACTCAGTGAGAAAAAGATCAAATAAATTCATTGATACCCCAATTGTAAATAATAACGGTAACTGGAACCCTTCTGTTTGAAACTTGATCTCCTGTGAAAAATTCCTGACGGACATCCCAAAAGTAAAACTTTTCCAGCCGGTATGATATATAGTGCCAAAATCAAATGCAATTGCATCGGCCACATTTTTCATAACAGCCTGTGATGTATCTGAATCTGGGATAATACTTTTTCCTAAGTACTGGTAGGCTGATTTTATTTGACCTCCTACTGAAAATTTATCAGATAATGCTTTAGCATAACCCAAACCGAGAGCCAGAGCAGATGGCTTAATGATTTCTGTATCAAGAAAACCTTGTTCATTATCCCAAACCATGGTCCCCTGCAATTCTCCATAATCTACATGAACAAAGCTCATGCCTATAACTCCATATTTCCCATTGGCAGGTGTTACTGATAGGCTCAGGGCATTGTGATTAATATCAGCAATCCATTGATTCTGACTGAATGATAGATCAATGAAACTTTTTTGACGAGACATACCGGCAGGATTAAAAAACAGGGCAGCGGAATTTGCATGAAATGTTGTCATCGCATCTCCCATGCCGCCGGCTCTAGCATCAGATGTTACGCTTAAGAATTGAAAACCAGTTTGAGCCAGTTTTGTATTGTCCGAGCCATTGACCAGAGAACAAAATATTGTTAACAAAATAAAATTGCCAAATTTGTAATAAGGTTTAATCATTGCCCAATAAAACAAATAGTGTGTTATTTAAATCATCTCCCGTCACTTTAATTAAATAATTACCCGGAGATAGATTATAAGTATAGAGTGCACGAATGAGAGGACAACCAGCTATTGCAGTCAATGATGGTGACTGGGATTCTGGTTCTAAAACTTGACCAGCATCAGAATACAGATCAATATTGAGTGGATCGTCGAGATATATTTTTGTCTCCAGTGAAGCAGAAGGAAGATATAAAACCATAAAACATGTATCTGATTCCATGGTGATCTGCCATGGATAATTTTCGCTGGTTGTAATCACCTTCAACGAATCTTCCATAATATAGGCGATGCTATCAGCACGGGATGTAAGGCTTGTATCCAATAGACCATTAATAGTTCTGCCTACCGATATTGAATCAGCGCCAAATATATTACAAGCTACTATATCAGATTCATTCATTGAGAATGTTTCATCCTGATAATCTTCCAGAAACGCATCGCATCCAGTAATCAGTAAAATAATTAAGCAACAGATTAAATATATTTTTTTCACGACCATAAATTACATTTATCTGACCACAATAAATTTACGGATTGCATTTTCGCCTGCAGGGGTTTCGAAATGTGCAATATAAAGCCCACTGGTGACAATCTGCCTTGAAGATGTAATTGAATTCCATGCTTCATCCCCACTTCCATCAGAATGTTGTATCGTTTTAAGGAGATCACCCCGTTCAGTAAAAATACGTATTGTACACTCTCCAGGAATGTTCAGGAACATAAGACGGTCTGGGGCTGAGACCCCGTACTGCATATCTCTGCCAGCAATATTATATGGATTGGGAACTACCCTTATCTCTTCCAGCATGCCAGGCGGTCTCTTTAGAAAGGCAGGTGAATTGGTAATAGTAAAAAATTTGCTGCTTTTTAAAGGAATATTGTTATTTTGAGATCCGTCATCCAACACCTCAAGGAAATAGTAGTAATCAAACCCACGATTGGCCGAAAGATCATCAAAGGATGTTTGACCTGACCCAAACTCCCACACGTGAGCAATACTCTCATCTTGCTCTATGATCTCACCATTTTCCAAGTCGTAAACAAAAACAGTTGTATCCGGTTTAAATTTAAGTCTAGTTAATCGATACCCATTAAACGTAGGCCAATCTTCAGCATTGTTCGCCCAGGATAGTGAAATCCTATCTCCACCCGATACAATATTAAAATCAGTGGGCGGTGGCGGTGTACCGGGAGTGACGAATAAATCATTATAGGTCTTTCTGGCCCTTTTAAAAGTTTGGATGAGTGAGTCGACACCTGTATACACCCAGGCATTTTTATACCCATCCTCGCCGCTTCCTGTGCGACTGTATCGATTCATCATATATTTTTGGGCCAATGAAACATTGGGAGGAAATTGATCGGTATGTAAATCATTATTCCAATTGATCCCAACCTGGTATGCTTTTTCCCTACTGATTCCTGCCACTGCTTCAGCATAAACAATACGAACACTGTCTCCTGGCTCCAGGTCATAGGGTCCGTATCCAACACCTTGTGACGTACCTCCTGGATTGCTCTGCCCACCAGGGCTGAAACTGTTAGCATTATCAGTGCCGACCTGTTGTGCTTGGCTTTTTTCAGGATGGCCTTGGGACATATAAAGATATTCATCCGTCATTCTGCTGGCCTTATACTGATCACTCCCGGCATCGGTTAAAGGATCATCTGATAACATAAACCATGTGGTGGATGGTTGATTTAAATCATCTGAACTGTCGGTTGCATTTTTATCTGCATGAAGTGTCACAACGCCGGCAAACTGAGAAGCTCCAAGATGTCCGTCGCCCGGTGCATTCGGACCGCCAATATTATCAAACGCTGCTCCAGCATGATACCCATGCCAGGAGAACATGGCCCTCATGATCTCACCATCATCATAGAACTGATCGATGGAGTCGGCAGGACTGTCAGGGTGTTCACCAATCACTTCATTCATTGTATTGTGCCCCCAGGCTGCGCTCTGAGGCAACCAGTTGCCATCGTATACCATACCTTCCCTGCTGATAGCATAGCGATATTGAAAATAGGCCATAAAATCATTTATTGTTTGATCATACTGGGTGTTGCACTCGGGATCATAGCAGCCATTATTTTTAAATACATATTCAAAGATATAGTAGTTCTGATGATCTTGATGTGTGTAAGCATAGATCTTTCTTGTCATATGTATACCCATTGACATCTGTACGCGATTGATAAGCAATCTATCGGATGTAAGATTCTCATCGATCTCATCAACAATATCGAAATAGTTTAAATCAGTAGCCGGGTCCCCATCCACATAGACCCTGGTATGATCATATTTCCCCTTAAGAATGAACTCAATCGGCATGGTCTCATTGCTTACATCAATAAACCTGGGACCCACATGAACCACCTTGTGCTCATAATCCTTGTCAACAATCGGATCATAAAACGCTGCACATCCGAGCCACATAGCCTTTGCCGCCTGGTTGTCCTGCACAGAATAAAATGCTGGCCATCTAAGTCCATCCTGCTGATCATCTATCTGGCCTGTGCGTCCAACCTCGATCTCACACCCAGCTTCCGAGAACCAATTATGCAAGTCTCCTACAGCGATCCATTTTGTTTCTTCAGCATATCCGGATGATAATAAAAGAAATTGAAATATTATTGGGATAAGATTGAGCATTGATCTTGGCATGAGTTTAACTATCAATTTGTAAGAATTCTTCTGGTTCAAGAGAACGATTTGAGATACGAATTTCATCTATCAGACCATCGAAAAATTTATTCCCGTAAACAGCATCGGAATGTGATGCCTCGCGACCGATCTGGATTGCATTATGTACTGAATATTCGATAGGACCTTCAACCGCCAGCTCATTCGTTAACTCGTTGTTTAGATAGAAACGCAATCTGATACCATCATAGGTTGCTGCCAAATGATACCACTGGCTCGTAGAATATTCATGATCATAGAAGGCAGTTTGGAAGGCACCATCAATATTGATCCATATATTTAGAATGCCCATCCAGGACCATAATCCAAAGCCACCATTAAAGTTATTGGTAATAATTGGCTCACCTCCCATGAACGTTTGTCGATCAAACTTTAAGATACTCTCAATCGTTAATTCTTCTTTCGGTTGTAGGGACTCGCTATAGGGTATCGTAACCCAGGTTAAACCATCTGAAAATCTTAGTGCCCCTCTTACACCGTTTCCCCATACAGGTGCATGTATGATCCCGTCATGACCATTTCCGCTAACATCTGTTAATACTTCCCCGGTCTTATCATTGAAGTCCCAATGCGCGATTATATAACTGTAATCACTTTCTATAGGATTATTATTTTGAGTGCAACTTAAAATGGACAAAGATTGCATTGATATCATAACAAACCCAGACCAGGTAATTAATATTGATCGCCACCTAAAAATCATAGGACAGACTGATCCCAAAAAAGATATCCCTAGGGTTTAAAAAAACGAAATGTGAAAGGTTTGGCATATCAATATAAGCTTTGGTATCAATAACATCATCATAGTAACTATTATTTACTCCAGCCCATCCATTATCCTGGCTCCATTGCATGTAGGTAGAAGTAGCATTATCATAATAAATCGGACGTTCACTGGGGCTGGAAATATTCTCAACATTGGCAACCCACTCCATCGGTACAAACTCAGCACCTTCATCCCGTACATCGCCGGGTTTGTCCTTACCTGAAAAATTGTAATAGCCTAGATCTCCAGCCGCATCATCAGACATGTGGAGTGATTGCATGTAATAATTATAATCATAACCATCTTCAAACCCATAGCCTGAAAAGGTTTTGATATTGAATACATTGTATACATCGGCATACATCTTCAACCGCATTTTTCCAACCTGGATCGACTTTGAAAATTTCAGGTCAAAAGAATAATTGTCCTTATACTGTGCATTGTACTCTATTCCCGGCACATTATTGGGGTTATAAGTAAACCAGGATCCGGTTCGCCAATAAGACAAAATATTAATATGCCAGTTTCCGAACAAATGTTGTCCGGCAATTTTTGGTCCAAACTGCAATGGTGTATGGAGATCGATAACTGATTTAATCCTTGGGGTTGGTCGCGGTTTTGACTGTTTTGGATTTTTAAGAATATAGTATCTTTGCTCAGATGGATTTTCAAAATACTTTTTAACACCAAAATAACCTGACGTATTAACTCTGTATTCATAATTAACCTGTCCTGTTATCCAATCACCTCTAATTTTTGCTAATTCAAGTTCGAAACCTCGGATATCTTCATAACTGTTTGCAGTAAGTTGATAATAGATCACCTTACTATTTGCACTTATATATTCCGTGTAATCTTGCTGATCTAATATATCCTTATAATAGGCAGACAAATGTACCAGGTACATATCCTTCATTGCATGATCATATCCTAATTCATAAGAGATCGTCTTGGCCATTGGGAGGATTGGATTCCCCATATTAATTACCTCATTGTTATTCCCTCTACGAATTCTGTATAGATCCTGAGCAATTGGCATCTGCTGGTAGTGACCATAATTAAAATATATTTTTGAAACTTCGGTAATAGGATGAGATATAGCAAGACGAGGGCTTAACGATATGTTACCCTTAAGTTTTTCTTTCTGAAATTTGTCATCCTGCTCTGGTGAATAATTTGAAGAGTAAAATTGATCATCGTAAATATCGAGGACATACCATTCACCATTTGGGTCAACATAATCCAAGTTCAAACCAGCTATAGCTACAAAACCTTCGTGCTCCAATTTATCTTGGGCATACATTGATAATCGATAGGGTTGCTGAGTCATGGAGGTCCAATAATTACCTTCAGGTAAAAATTCATTCCGTGAACCAAATTGCAAATCAAGATCATTATAAATGAATTCCATTCCAGCTTTGATCTGGTTTGATCTATTATACTGACTGGTGAAATCGCTTTTAATAGTAAATGATTTAATAATGCTAGTATCTCTTGCTGTACTGATGGCTCCACCAAATGCTATCCTTCCGTCAACACTAAAATACGGCGATCCCCAGAAACCTTCGGGTGAATCATCCACATAGTATCCATCTAATATTTCATTATCTCGGGTAGTATCTCTTCGTGCTCCATGCCAAGTGTGATAATCCTTTTTATCAAATTTGACTAAGACATCATAAAACGACTTTGGAGATAATTGGTGGGTTAGCTTCATCGCCGTGGTAGCATTGTTAACGGTAGCAGGGGACCAATATATATTAGTGAATAATCGCCAGGGCATTGTAAATCCTCTCATATTTACTTGCGATGCTAGGTCCCAGACATCATTCATATAGGAAGCACCACCACCACGGGAAAGGGTTGTTGCTTCGAGCTCACCCGCGATATGTGTAAAGGATAATTTCATAGATTTCGACAGATCCGATGTAAGCTTTATTAGAGAAGATACTTTATTTAATCCAGGCCTAGATACTTGATATAAATAGGCATCATGCTCAGACCGGAAAGATGCAAAAAATCTGAGATTTCCCAGTTTTTTTGAGAGCAAAGGCACCGGGCCTCCAAAACCAGCATCAATATTATAATCCGGTAATGAAATAGCGCCATTTTTCCGATTTTCCCAGGTAAAAAGTTTCTGTGCACCGGAAGGCGCAAGATCATTTATCGGATCACTATCAGCTAGAGTTTGTTTAGACACACTATTCCATCCATCAAATGAAGGATACTGCCGCTGTGTGTATTCATCCCAGCTACCATTATTTGTTCCAGTCCAGCAAACATCATCATCAAAATATGGCCGATTCCAGAAAGAGTATTTATCATAAGGACTTTTGCCAAAATGTTTTTGTGTTGGCGGACTATTTCGAAATGAAATAGTTCCTGAATATTTATCCGGGTCTCCTTCTTTTGTAACAACGTTTATTACTCCGGATCTTACATTGCGATATTCTGCACCAAACCCACCAGTTTGCACGCTTATATCATGAATTGCGCTTAATGGTATACCGGTGGTGGGCTCACTCGTACGTTCATCATTCATCACTATACCATCGATCGCATACATCGTTTCATTATAACTGCCTCCCCGGACGGAGAACCCTGAAACTCCCGCCTGAAGGCTAATAACATCAGAAACACTGCTTACAGGTAACTGATCTATATCATCTGAAGAAATACTTTTTTGACTGGCTGCCACATCGAGCCTGACCAATTTTCTCTGCGCAATAACTTCTATAAGTTCACCTTCTAGTACTTCAGGCTTCATCTGAATATTAACTTCTGCCGTCAGATCTATCTCTACCCGCACATCAGTTACTGTCACCCCGGCATAGCCGATCATTGAAACTTTCAATGTCTGTACACCAGGTGGAACGTTCAGTATGACAAAATACCCAGACTCATCGGATGATGTACCCAGGTATGTTCCTTCTACTTGGATATTAGCACCCAATAGAGCTTTACCGGTTTCATCATCAATTACAGTCCCTGTTACTTTACCAGTAACACCAGCAGATAAAAATTGGCCAACAAATGCCCCTATGAGAAAGATTCGGGCAATATACAAAAGGTATATACTAAAATGTCCATTCATTAGATAAGGTTTAAATATAGTACCCATTATATTTGAAATAAAACTAAACGTTAATTACGTTTTGTCAATAAAATGATCATTTTCATATATTAACAAATTCATATATCATAAGACCATCAAATACCGGCCCATCATCCCTGAAATAATACCTCATAAAATCTTCATTTACTGTCTCCTTTTTTTCTGATGATGCATGAATCAGGTTTGAACGGTCTATTAGCACACCTTCATGAGCAATGACAATACCCATGCCAAAATAGGAACGTCGGACAAAGGCGATTCCACAGATCTCTGGTAGAGAATGCAAAAAATGTTTATCAATCTTATCATTGGGTATAAAATAAACAGTACGATTATGTGACCACGCCAAATCTAAAAATTCAGATCCATCCGTTTTTTTATTTAATGTAATTCGAACTGAGTCCAAAAAACTCCGCCTAATTAAAGATAGTGTTTTATCCTGTGTATATGGATTATATGTTATTCTGTCTGATGTATAATGCCAGCGGGATTTGAAGGTTGGGAATTTTTCTCCCTTATCATCCGCCTTATAATGGATGTCAATCATATTATTTCGTGTCTGTACCCAATCCT
>JYMV01025193.1_pt1 | contig 30199 bp, 30 predicted proteins | sample 338911 | NCBI WGS metagenome assembly JYMV01 (sample SAMN03354496, study PRJNA234377) | hydrothermal vent metagenome | biome: Deep sea; feature: Hydrothermal plumes at the Eastern Lau Spreading Center, Western Pacific Ocean; material: Seawater | place: Tonga | collected 2009 | depth 2000 m m
CTCTGACGCGCTCCCCGCCTCCACGATTCTTTCACTTAAAACTTTTCCACAGGACGCTGAGCGTTACTTCTCACTTTTTCCTTAAAAGTCTCTCGTAGCCTCACCCTTTACGGGTGAGCATACCTGTCAGGCTAGCTTGCCCCATCCCGAAAGTTCGGGAGGGCTGGCAGGTAGGCTCGTTCCTGACAGGTTGAACGGTCTATTGTCTTGAGTTGAGTTCTTCTTACAAAAGTGTGGGAGTGAGTTAAATAGTGTTAACCACTAACAGCACTTTTAAATATAGCAGTAAGTATGGGTGTCACACCATTTATAATAAACTGTACAGCAATGACCATGAGGATAATGCCCATGATACGCTGAATAATACGCATGCCCGTGGCGCCCAGCCGGACAGCCAGGCGGTCGGCACCGCGGAAGACAAGATAGGTGATGATCAGCGTAATCAGGATAGCCGCCAGGAGAATTCCGTAATGGATGTACGACTCTGCCTGAGCTGAAAGCATCATGGCGGCCGTTATGGCACCGGGACCTGCGATGATCGGTATCCCCACCGGACTGACAGCGATGTCGTCGTGATCGAGCCCCTCTTCTTTCTCAGCAGGGGTGGACCGGGTCCGGGATACAATCGCTTCCAACATCCTGAGACCGCTCCGGAAAAAGAGGATGCCGCCCATGATCTGAAAGGCGTTCAGCGTGATGGCATAGAAGGAGAAGATAGCGGACCCTACCAGGGCGAAGACAATCAGGATGAGAGCGGCAGTGCCGGCTCCTTTTTTGGCGATGCTCCGTCGTTGGGCTGTACCGAATCGCTCCGTAAGAGCAAGAAACACCGGGGCGATACCCAATGGATTCACCAGCGTTAGCAACGTGGTAAAGCATAGGAGGGCGTATTCGACTAAAGGGTGCAGGATCATGCTTACATACGCTCAGGGCGTGATATCCCTAAGATGGTGAGTCCATTCGCCAGCACCACTCGGGTGGCCGAAACCAGCGCCAATCGGGCTGTCGTTAGTTCCGCATCATCAGTAATTACGCGGCACTCTGTGTAGAACTTGTGGAAGGAGGTTGCCACCTCCTGCAGGTAGTTGGCGATAATCTGCGGCTCCAATATCTCCAGTGCCGATTGCGCCACCTCAGGGAAGCGGATAATTTCTTTTATTAGCCTGAGTTCGGATAGCTCCACAAGAAGTGAGAGATCCAGCTTATGGTCAGAGATTACTCCCGCCTCCTTGCCGAATTTAATGATGTTGCATATCCGGGCGTGGGCATACTGGAGGTAATAAACCGGGTTTTCCTCTGACTCTTTTGTCGCCAGCTCCAGATCAAAGTTGAGGTGACTCTGCATACCGCGCATGATAAAAAAGTATCTCACCACATCGACTCCCACACTTTCAATCAGTTCCTGTAGAGTTACGTATTCTGCTTTTCGTGTAGACATCTTCACCTTTTCGCCCGCTGACTTCAGAGTGACGAACTGGTGAATGAGAACACGAATGTGGTCAATTTTGTTCCCCAGTTTTTCCACGCCGGCGAGGACGTCAGGATAGGTGGCCTGATGGTCTGTCCCAAAGATATCGACAATAAGGTCAAAACCTCGCTTTACCTTCTGGCAGTGATAAGCAATATCGGGGAGGCGGTAGGTCGGTTCACCACTGGATTTGATAAGGACGGTATCCTGATCTTTTCCCAACTTAGTGGTCTTGAACCAGACAGCGCCGTCCGCATCGTAAGCCAAACCCTGTTCCCGGAGGTCTGCCACCACAGAGTCTATAGAGCCATCATCATAAAAAGTCTTTTCGTTCACATAGCTATCCATCTCAATACCTACATTTCCGAGCGTTTTCCTGATGTGTGCAAAAATGGTCTCCTCGGCTTTCTCCTTGAAGATGAGATTTTCGCCATCATCTTTTAAGCTGTCGTTGTGATCTGAGAAAATTTCTTGAGCGATATCCCGGATGTATTCGCCTTCGTATCCGTTTTCTGGAAGTTCTGCCTCTTCCCCCAGGATTTCACGGTAGCGGGTGTAGACCGATTCTCCCAGCAGCCGCATCTGACGCCCCGCGTCATTGTAATAATATTCCCGTTTTACATCATACCCGTGCCACTTTAAGATGGATGAGACAGTATCGCCTAGAACCGCCTGACGGCCGTGTCCCACCGTAAGGGGACCCGTGGGATTGGCACTGACGAATTCCACTAAAGCTCTCTGACCGCTCCCCCTGTCAGTTCGACCGTAGGTGTCGCCGGCAGAGAGGATCCCGGGAATCTGGTTTTGCAGGTAAGCGGGTGAAATTGAGAAATTAACGAAACCTGGCGCTGAGACAGTGATATCGGTACAGATGGATTCATCTGGCTCAATGGCCGATTTTATAGCTTCCGCAAGCTCCAAAGGTGGCTTACCGGCGGCTTTGGCTGTAGCGAGAGGGGCGTTTGTAGAGTAGTCCCCCAGCTCAAGAGATTTACACCGCTCTATACGGAATGTATCATCGGGTAGACCTAGCTCATCCAACGCTTGAGACGTCAGGGTGTGAAAAAATTCTTTTAAGTACAGTGACGACATGATAGAATTTAAGTACTCAGGAGTAGACTAGGGCAGCCTTATCCCTCAGGTTCTTCAGCCGCTGTCTCATCAATAGTTTCTGTTATGGCGTCGGCCCAGAGGCGTTCCAGCTGGTAATAATCCCGGGCTTCCTGCAGGAAAATATGCACCACCACATCCACGTAGTCGAGAAGTATCCATCTCCGGTTTTCTAACCCTTCCGTATGCCACGGTTTGGTGGGAGGCTTTAGCTCCTCCAGAATAGTATCGCAGATGGCTTTGACGTGGACATCAGAGTTGCCGGAGCATATGATAAAGAAATCAGTAATACTGGTCTGCTTACGAACATCTAGAATAGTGACATTATCTCCCTTTTTAGAGATAGCCACTTCGGCGATAGCGTGGGCCAGTTCGTCTGATGAGTTAAGAGAGGGTGTGGTCTCGCCGGAGGTCAATTCAGACGGCGGGACTCCAGATAGTTATCGAACGGTTCAATAGCTCTAAAATCGCTTCCGATTACCACCGTAACATCCCAATCCAAATCTAGATCGAAACCGTCGATGATATCATCTTCGTCAATTCCCAGTAGGCTCGCAAGCTGATACCCCCGATCCAGGAATTCACTCCGTTGAATGATCTGCGTAGCGTTAAAATCAAAATGATCAGCATCCTCTGTAGAGGTTACATCTACATGATGATTTCGTAGAAAATCTGTAAACTGCCCTCCCAACCCATTCTCGCCGCATCCATTCAGCACCTCAACTTTTATCAAGGTCATTGGTGATACATCAAAATCAGTAAATATCTTTGCCTTTACTGAAAGAGAAGGCTCTGCCATGGAGATTTTTTCATCACCTTGCCAACTGTTCTGGAAAAACGATGCTACAAATGCAATTACTATGAAAGCGAGAAAGATGATGGTCGCATTTAGAGAAGGTGACTGGAACATCCGCCCGATGATGCTGGTCGGTTTTCGTCTGACGGCTCTTCTCCGCCGTTTCATAGATTTTAAGCTCCGGATGAGAGTCCGGCTCCGGAATCACTGCACTTATATGTCCGCTTAATTAATCCCGGAGCCATCTTCCCGCGTTGAGGTAGGGGTAGAAAGAGTTAGAGTACCTATATCTTGTAATCGGATAGTTATCGAAGATTAATTCAAACCGACTGTTTTCCGAGGGTCGGTACTGTAGTTTTGCCTGATAGAAAGTTTGACCGTTGAAGCTGTTTAATCCTCCCGGTAGGGAGGAAAATGTAGGCTGCACAAAAGCAAGATTGGCTGAAACGGACAGCTTGTCCGAAAGCAAGTAGTGCATCTGGTTGGAGTAGACTCCGTACCCAAAGGACATTCCGCCTATGGAAGACATGCTGTAGCCGAAGCTGTGATTCATGGAAAAGCGTTCGGGGTTGAGAAAAGACAGTTCACTCTCTTCCGAATCAGAGGGGAGTGGTTTTATGGGAGTGCCGTTTACGATTTGAGATTTATACTGACCGGAAGAGATGGAAATAAGACCCAATAAAATGAGTGAGATGCTAACTGTAGATTTCATTTGACTCTTCAAAAGCGAGATTGAGTTCCTCTAACTGTTCTGGACTATTTACGCCTGCCACTTCCAAGGCATCGTTTATCTGTTCCACAGCCACGATTCCATCATCCTCAATGATCATGGGAAGCACGTCCGGAAGGTAATATTCCTGCTGGACATTGGCATTGCTCACCTTCGGCAGATACCGGAAAAGAACTTCGGATCGGAAGAGATAAATACCGGCGTTGATTTCCCGGATTTTCCGCTCATCCTCTGAGCAATCCATCTCCTCTACGATTCGTTCCAGGTTGCCATCGTTGCTTCGAATGACCCGTCCGTAACCTGTGGGATTGTCAATGATCGTTGACAGCACCGTCGCTGTCGCACATGAAACATAATGTCTGCGGAGAATTTTATCAAGAGAGATTTCACTTAAAAGTGGGACGTCACCCGAAAGTATCAGCAAGTCTCCGTGGAAATCAGAAAAACTGTCTTTCGCCTGGAGGACGGCGTGCCCGGTTCCAAGCTGTCTATCCTGTATAGCGAACTCTACACCACTGCCGCTTAGCTCACTCTTAACAAGTTCACGACCCGCACCCACAACAGCCACAATTTTCTCAGGTTTCAGAGCTTGAGCAGTTTCCACAACGCGGCTGATCATGGGCTTCCCGCTCACTAGGTAAAGCACTTTCGGCAAATCTGATTTCATCCGCTTCCCTTCGCCGGCAGCAAGGATGAGAACGGCCAGAGGTCGCCTATTCATTAAGGAATCCCTCCGTAATAATTCCGCCGCCCAGGAGTCGATCGTCATCGTAAATCACTGCCGACTGACCCGGCGCCACGGCAAACTGAGGCTCTTGGAATTTTACTTTTGCAGTACCATCTTCGCTCAGCGTGATCCCACACGAAACACCGCCGTGGTTATAGCGGATCAGGACCGTTAAGTTTTTCAACATATCCAAATCAGTTTCATCTATATGCCAGTTGAGATCGTTCAGTCGGCAGCCGGAGAAAAACATGGATCGGCGGGGTGCCAGCGTGATATCGCCACTGTTCGCTTCAATATTCTGTACATAAACAGGTTCAGCTCCCGATACTCCCAATCCCCTCCGCTGGCCTACTGTATAATGAGAAATTCCTCGGTGTTCTGCCACAGTTTCTCCTGCCGGAGTCACGAATCTCCCACCGCCATTGGCTCCATTTCCTTGAGCTGTTTCACTTTCAATAAATGTTCGATAGTTATCATTCGGTACAAAGCAGATCTCCTGACTCTCGGCAATATCAGCAGTAGTGAGGTTTGCCTTTCGAGCGATCTTCCGTACCTCCGGTTTGGTCAGTCCGCCCAAGGGAAAAAGGGTGCGGGACAGCGCCTCCCGGTTCAGCCGCCAAAGAACGTAAGACTGATCCTTCTGAGGGTCTAGACCCTTTTGGATGGTGGGACGGGCAGGTTGAGATCGATCAATTCGGGCGTAGTGGCCGGTGGCGATGAATTCAATACCCAGTTCATCGGCGTACTCCAAGAGGGCACTCCACCGTACATCAGAATTGCACCGGATGCACGGATTGGGTGTCCGGCCGCGGAGGTATTCAGCGGTGAAATTGTTCACCACCTTTTCCCGGAATTCTTCCCGGAAGTCCACAGTGTAGTGGGGAACGTCAGCCGCTTCGCAGACGAGTTTAGCGTTGTTTATCGCTTCCAGGGAGCAGCAGTAGGAGTCGTTGATGAGATTACCCTTCCCGTCCCGACTGTCCCACAGTTTCATGGTTACACCCACGGCATCGTAACCCTGTTCCACCAATAGATGAAGAGCAACGGAACTATCCACACCTCCGGACATGGCGACGAGGACTCTTTCATTTTTTCTCATACTGCCATCTCCGCTTCGCTGAGTGGAATATATTCTAGAAGGGCATTCAGTAAAGAATCGACTTCCTCAGTGGTAGTAAATCGTCCGAAGGAGATACGGATGGTCTGGTGATTTAACTCGTTAGAGAGCCCTATCGCTTTCAGTACCGGTGAAGGTTTGGGAGAGCCGGAAGCGCAGGCTGCCCCGGCAGATACAGCAAAGCCGTCCATGTCGAGCTTCATGACTAATTTTTCAGCAGAAATACCGGGAATAGACAGACTCATAACACCGGGCACTGTTGCTGAAGGATGACCGTTTATAATCACCTCCGGTCGGTTCTCCTTAATAATGGAAGTGAAACTTTCGCGCAAGTGTGAGAGCCGCTCCATTTCGCTCTGAACTTCAATTGCTGCCAGTTCCGCTGCCAGTCCAAAACCGGAGATACCGGCTACATTTTCCGTCCCTGCCCGCCGGCCGTTTTCCTGGCTCCCGCCGGCAATAAGCGGGTGGAGCTCTTCACCTCCGGATAGGTATAGCACTCCCACTCCTTGCGGACCGTACAGCTTATGGGCAGAAAAGCTCATGGAGGTGACACCCAGCTCTTTCACATCCAAGGGGATTTTCCCCAGAGCTTGAACTCCGTCTGAGTGGAACGGGATATTTCGATTTTTGCATTCGTTTGCCATGTCTGCTATAGGTTCAACGGTGCCTACTTCATTATTGACCATCATGATAGAGACAAGCCCGGTTTCCTCTTGAATGGCATTCAAAACTTCATCAGGATTCACTCGGCCTGCTCCGTCCACATCCACAACTGTATTTGTAATCCCCAGCGGCTCAAGCTCCTTAACGGTATTGTAAATGGAGGGATGTTCTATGGAGGACAGGACAACATGCTGTTTTTCTCCGTAGAGCAGATTGCGCAGGACGAGGTTGTTGGCCTCAGACCCGCTGCCGGTAAAGATAATTTCAGTCGGATCACAACCTACAGCAGACGAAATTTGCCGGCGTGCCCGCTCCACAGTGCTGCGAGCTTTTTGCCCAAAGCGATGGACGCTGGACGGATTACCGATAGCATTTGCATGCACCTCAGTCATCAGTTCCAACACGCGAGGATCTATAGGAGTAGTAGCGCTGTAATCAAAGTAAATCATGGGGGAAAGTTACGGAGGAATGTGAAAAATATGTCAGAATTCGTTGCGGATCTCAGCGTACTTTACTGTGTTTTGTAGATTGCGGTAGAAGGGAGGCTTCCGTTCCTCGAGTCGATCGATGGTGATGGAATTGTCATATTCAAACCGCTCAACGTCCCACTCAAAGTCTTCACCTACAGTCAGGAATGCGACTGCACCTTTTGGGATCTTATCGAATGGGAGACCGGTGGCTCCTTGGCAAAGCACCTTAATATTGCCGTTTTGTTCGATTCTGGGTAAATGGGTATGACCGTGTATGAAAAGGAACATCTTCACCTCGGGGTAACGAAGCTTTACATGATTCCGCCATGTTTTGGCTTCTTCCAAAGTAGGCGGTTGATCGTCACGTTCATACCAGGCATGTGTAAACTCGATCAGGAAGGTACCGATCTTTTCCCTGTGTGCAATATGCATCTTGCGGATGAAATCGATACCATCCTTACCTAGCTGTTCATAGGTCCAACGTTCGTTTTGCACAATTCCCTGGCAGATGGGATCGTCAGGACTCATCCCCTCCAGAGACGGAGCTTCATGCTCCCAGATTTTTTCCAATAGATAGCGGTCGTGATTGCCGCGGATGAAAATACAGTCTTCCAGAGATTGAAGAACTTCCAGCGTCTCTACAGGAGAAGGTCCCAATGCAAAACAGTCACCCAGGCAGATTAGTTGATCAATCTCCCGATCGTTGATGACATCCAAAGCGCCCTCTAAAGCAGCCAGGTTGCTGTGGATATCTGTGAGAATAGCAAATCGTTTCTTACTCATTTGAGGATCTCCTTCATACCCATAGCTGTTGTTGAAAGAATATACAGTGCATTTAACATAATTGTATAAATTCTTTTTTCTAAGCTACCGTCGGTAAGAAATGACAACAATTGCTTGCATTCCGTATAGGAGAGAATCAAATTCCCGTCGCATTGTTATGAATTCTGATGCCATACTGACAGTAGGTTCTATCGCCATTGATTGGCTTGAAATGCCCGACGGCACTGAGGGAGAGGTCCTGGGTGGATCTGCTACTTATTTTATCCTCACAGCTTCACAATTTGCTCCCGTTCACGTAGTTGGAGTGGTCGGGTCAGATTTTCCTCAGGAAGGACATGACCTATACAAGATTCACACCGCCAATCTGGATGACCTTCAGGTAGTAGACGGGAAAACGTTTCGCTGGGGCGGGCGCTATCACGAAAATTGGGAGAACAGGACAACACTCTTTACTGAGCTCGGGGTTTTCGGTGATTTCAAGCCGGCAATTTCACAAGGGAATCGAAGCTGTCCCTTTGTCTTCCTCGCCAATATTCAGCCGTCCCTGCAACTGGATGTGTTGGGCCAGATGGAGTCTCCACGCCTCGTTATAACCGATACCATGAATTTATGGATTGACACCGCCTTGATTGACCTCAAGAAAGTGATTGCCAAAACGGACATTTTTCTGCTTAACGACAACGAAGCTGAGAAGCTGACCGGGTTGTCCGATCCTGAGGGAGCAGGCCGGGAGTTGTGCCAGCAAGGGCCAAAGAGTGTGGTGGTAAAGCTCGGCAGTCGAGGTGCTCTTCTTGTGGAGGATGAGCGAACCGTGCCGGTTGCAGCCTACAAAATAGATAGTGTGGTGGATCCTACAGGTGCTGGCGACTCATTTGCCGGCGGTTTGGTAGGTGCCTTGGCGGCAGGCGACTCATTAATCGATGCATTGATTGTAGGCTCTGCAATTGCATCTTTTTCAGTGGAAGGTTTTGGCCCGGCTGGCCTATTTAAATTGGATAAAGACGAGCTGGCACAAAGGATTTCAGTTGTACGCAATCTATCAAAATTGGCTTGAATCACCGTCGAGAACTTGTTAAACTTACAGACTATTTGAACTAAATTTTCAGGAGGTTAATAATGCAAAAGAAAAATTGGTTTCTCTTAATATGCAGTGTACTGGTCATAATGTTTTTTTGGAGTTGTACCAGTGCAGAACTTACGTCTGCCAGGATATACTCTCGTGATAAAGAATACGAGAAAGAAGAGGAGCAGCTGCTCCTTGCCATGAATGGTACAGATTCAGAAAACCCTGAAGTCTATTTTAAGATGGCTTCGGATATCTATGCCAATCGAAGTGAGTGGGGAAAAATGAATGAAATGCTGGATAAAGCTCTTGCCCTGGGGGCAGAAATCAAAATTCCTGTTGGGGCTGAAAATCTAACGGTAAGTGAAGGGGTGAAACTTATCCGCGGAAAGCACTGGACAGAATTTTATAATAATGGAGCCGGTGCTTACAATGATGCTCTCTCAGGTGATCCTGAAATGAAAAGCCAGTTTCTAGACGAGGCTATAGAACTCTTCACCACGGCTATTCTAATTTCCCCTTCTGAAGGAAAAACGTACAAAAATCTCCTTTTCTGTTATGTTCAGAAGGAAGATCAGGAGGGTATAGATGCCACTTTGGCCGAAGCTCTGAAGATTAGTCCTGAAGATACCGATTTACTGCTGACGGCAGGTCAGCTTCGACTGCGAGAAAATGATTACGAAGGTGCGAAAGAATACCTCGAGCATGCGTTCACTCTTACACCACATGATGTCGAAGTGGTAAAGTCGTTGGCGAATAACTATTTTTTTCTGGAAAGTTTTGAAAAAGCTGTGGATGCTTACAATCGAGCTCTTTACCAGGAACCGGATAACAGTGATCTTCATTATAACCTCGGGCTGCTCTACCTTCGACTAGCCGATTTTGACTTTGCCGAAGAAGAATTTCAGTTTGTCATCGATGCAAATCCTGATGATTGGGAAGCCATACTCCTGATTGCTGAGGCATTTCGAGGTAATGAGCGTTGGGAAAATGCCGAGTACTACTACAGGCAAGTGATTGAAATCAAACCAGATCACTCTTCAGCTATGAGAAACCTGGCAGTAGTGATCTATCAGCAGGGTAGAGTTGAGGAAGGTCAGGAACTGTTGGAACAGGCTAAGGCTCTCGAGTAATATACCCTAAGAAACTTTTTTTCTCTTTTTCAGATAACCGGTAAGAGCCAGATCGAGAGACTGGTCAGTCACCACCGGTACATAGTCAATATTCTGCTTGCGGCACTCTGTTTTGTACAGTTTCTGGAAATCCGCCATCACTTGCTTATAAGCTGACTGAATCTGCCACGGTTCTGTTGTAATCACGTCGCCGCTCTCCAGATCCCGAAAGCGGGTTCGTACGGAGAAGTCAAAGAGTTGTTCCTGCGGATCGATAAGATGGAAGACGATAACCTCGTGCTTCTTATGGCGGAAATGTTTCAAGCCGGTTAAAACCTCCTGCGGATCATCCAGCAGATCCGAGATTAAGATAATGAGTCCCCGCTTTCTGATCTTCTCCGCCAGTTGGTGGAGAGTGGGAGCGATGGCTGTCTCCGGTCCCGAAGAGACCTGCTCCAGCTGAGCCAGAACAGTGTTTAGATGTCCCGGTGTTGACAAGGGCGGTACATAGCTTCGAACCTCCTTATCAAATAATGTAAGTGAAACAGCATCCCGTTGTTGGAGCATCAGGTAGGTAAGTGCGGCGGAGAGGTAACCGGCATATTCCAGCTTGGTGACATCTCCACTGGCGAAGTCCATGGATTTACTGGTGTCTACGATGAGATAAGATCTGAGGTTGGTCTCTTCCTCATACTGTTTGATGTAAAAGCGGTCGGTCTTGCCGTAAAGCTTCCAGTCCACACGGCGGATTTCATCGCCCGGACCGTATGCCCGATGCTCAGCAAATTCTACACTGAAACCGTGATAAGGACTCTTGTGCAGACCTACAAGATATCCCTCTACCACCAGCCGCGCACGGAGAAACATATTGTCCAGCTTGGCTACAACCTCCGGACGGAGGAATCTTTTTTTGTTAACAGCGGAAGTCAATATTATTGAGAGATTGTTTCCACGAGACGGTTCAAAATATCATCTGTAGAAATACCGTCCGCCTCGGCGTTGAAGTTGGTAATGACGCGATGCCTCAGGACTGGCAAGACCATGCTGGTCACATCTGAAATGTCGGGTGTAGGCCGGTTTTCCAGTACTGCCTTGGCTTTGGCTCCCAGAATAAGGAACTGTGAAGCTCTAGGCCCGGCGCCCCATTCTATCCAGTCGTTGATGAAATCAGGGCAGCCATCGGTAGGGCGCGTCTGTGAAACGAGATTTACGGCGAATTCTACCACATTATCTGCTACGGGTACTCGCCGAACGAGATCCTGATAGGCGAGAATTTGCTCTCGTGAAATAATCACTTGGGGTGTCTCTTCCTTGGCGCTGGTGGTGGACTTGACAATTTCGACTTCTTCCTCCGTTGAGGGATAGGTAATGTTTACGGAAAACATGAAGCGGTCGAGCTGCGCTTCAGGCAGAGGATAAGTCCCTTCCTGCTCAATAGGGTTCTGCGTGGCGAGGACCAGGAAAGGCGCCTCCAATTCGTAGGAAGTTCCTGCGGCAGTCACCTTCTGTTCCTGCATGGCTTCCAGCAGAGCCGCTTGCGTCTTGGGCGGCGTCCTGTTGATCTCATCGGCGAGGATAATGTTGCCGAACACAGGACCCTTCACGAACTTGAATACCCTCTTGCCGGTTGCGTGATCTTCCTCAATGATCTCCGTTCCGGTAATGTCGCTGGGCATGAGGTCAGGGGTAAACTGGATTCGGCTGAACCGGAGGTCAAGGATTTGTGCTACCGATTTAATAAGGAGTGTTTTCGCCAGTCCGGGAACGCCGATAACCAGGGCGTGGCCGCGGCAGAGAAGTGTAATCAGGAGGTGCTCGATAATGTCTCGCTGCCCTACGATAACCTTGGACAGCTCGGTGTAAATCAGGTCACGGGAGCTGTGGAGTTCCTTAACAAGCTTCAGGTCTTGAGTTTTAGTCATAATGTCCTCATTCAAAACGATGATCAAAGAAAAGTTCCTTGAACGGCGGGAAACTTACCATCTGCTCTTGCGCAAATCAACCGAATTGTCTTGAATTGCCTGCAGGGAAAAAGTAATTTAATGAAGTTATGACGACGGTAAAGACCATAACGCCGGATATTTCACAGATGGTGGAGAGCGTAGGCCGGAAAATGTCTGTCGTTCCCCGGACGGCTGTGGTACTCGGTTCGGGACTGGGACAATTTGCCGAATCTATCGAGGATGCAGTACGGATTCCCTACAGTGAAATTCCCGGATATCCTCTAAGCGGAGTAGAGGGTCACGCCGGTGAACTTGTGGCCGGAAATGTGGAGCATGTGCCAGTGCTCCTGGCCAGCGGGAGATTCCATCTGTACGAAGGTTACGATATAGATACGGTTACGCTTCCCGTCCGGCTCTTCCACGACCTGGGGATTGAAAACCTGATCATCACCAACGCCGCTGGTTCAACCAATCGTGATTTCCCTCCCGTTACCCTTATGGCAGCTGTAGGTCATCTCGACTGCACCTTCCGTGAAAGCGCACAAATGCCGGAAGTGGAGCGGGGGAGTGACTGTCACTCGCCGGAACTCTTAAAGCTGGCGTTGGAAGTGGCAAAATCTGAACAGGTGACACTCGAGAGAGGAGTCTATGCCTGGGCTTTGGGACCATCATATGAGACTCCAGCGGAAGTGCAGATGATCCAAGAACTTGGCGGCGATGCCGTGGGGATGTCCACAGTCCCGGAGATGCGCCTCGCCGGTAAACTGGGGATGAGAGTGCTGACCATCTCATGTCTAACAAACTTCGCGGCGGGCATTAGCAAACAACCGCTGACTCATGATGAAGTGATGGAGACGGCAGACCGTATCAGCGGTGATTTCGCTCGGCTGGTGCGGGGGATAATTTTGGCATTGTGAGATGAAAGATGAGAGCAATAATATGAATGAGGCCAAGATTCATCCGGAAGTAGAAGCCATCGGAGAAGATATCGTTGCCACACGCCGGCATATTCATCAGCGGCCGGAGCTGGCCTTTGCAGAGTATGAGACTGCTAAGCTGATTGCTGAGCAATTGACTGCCATGGGCATGGAGGTTGCCACAGAGGTAGGAAGGACGGGTGTCGTCGGTCTGCTTCACGGCGCTGTGGAAGGGCCGTGCATTGCTCTTCGGGCGGACATGGACGGCTTGCCGATCCAGGAAACGGGCGACTTGTCGTTTAAATCACAGAACGAAGGCGTCATGCACGCCTGCGGCCACGACGGGCACATGGCCATCCTCTTGGGAGCTGCTAAAGTCCTATCCGACATGCGTGACCAGCTGCGCGGCTCGGTGAAGTTTATCTTTCAACCGGCGGAAGAGGGCGGCGGCGGGGCACGGTTCATGATTGAGGACGGCGTACTGGAGAATCCCAAAGTGGACGAAATCTATGGGCTTCATCTCTGGAATTATCAGCCGTACGGTACGGTGGGAGCGAAGGCAGGACCTATCCTCGCGGCGGCGGATGTGTTTACGATTACCGTAAGGGGAAAAGGCGGCCATGGAGCTGTTCCGCATACAACGGTGGACGCTATTGTCGTCGCCTCTCACCTGATTTCAGTTCTCCAGACCATAGTCAGCCGGAACATCAATCCGCTGGAGTCGGCTGTGGTGACAGTGGGAAAAATCAATGGAGGACATAACTTCAACGTGATTGCTGACGAAGTCATACTTGATGGCACTGTCCGGGCGTATGCAGAAGAAAATCGCCAGACAATAATACGCCGGCTGAAGGAAATCACTGAAGGTGTGTCAGCGACGTTCGGAGCAGAGATAGAGCTGGACTATCAGGAAGGATATCCACTTACCGTGAACCATTCTGAACAGGTTGAGAAGGTTAAAGACGCCGCCGGGAAAATCGTAGGAGACGGTGTGCAGTTTCCGTACCTCTCCATGGGTGGAGAGGATTTCAGCTTCTATCTGCAGGAACTGCCGGGCTGTTTCTTCTTTGTGGGCTCGGCGCCCAAAGACCGGGAACCTCTCAGCGTACCGCACCACTGCTCGCACTTCGATATTAACGAACGGGCACTGCTCGTCGGGAGTTCTATCTGGGTGGAGTTGGTGACAGGCCTGCTACATTAGATATTTGAATCTTCATTCCTAATCCACATTTCCACCACTTATAATAATCCCCACCTTCTTTCCTGACGGATTGACTTTGCCTTCAAGAATTGTCGCAATGGGTACTGCCGCCGACGGCTCGATTGACATCCCGGTTTTCTCACGCACTGTCTTCACGGCACTCTTGATGGCTTCTTCGCTAATGGTGATAATATCGTCCACATGGTGCTGAATGGCGGCAAAGGTGAATTCGCCCAGCGAGGTGAGCAGTCCATCACAGATGGTTTGGGGATTCACTGACGGGATGATCTTTCCAGATTGGAAGGAGCGGTAGGCATCATCCGCCCCTGTCGGCTCTGTGCCAATGACCTTAATGGCAGAGTTAGTCTCCTTAGTAGCAATGGCAGTTCCGCTAAGGAGTCCACCACCTCCCACGGGAGTGAGTAAAATGTCCAGATCAGGGATCTCGTTGAGAAACTCAAGAGCCGCAGTACCCTGACCGGCGATAATGCGAAGATTGTTGTAGGGGTGAATCTCTATTGCGCCAGTATCATTCAGCACCTTTTGTAGTGTCTCCTCTCGAGCTTTCAGTGTGGGCTCGCACAAGGTTATAGAAGGGGAGTACCGCTGAACATTGTTCTTCTTCATTTCTGTAGTTGTTTTCGGCATCACTACGTGAGCAAGGATACCACGGAGTTCGGCCGCACACGCCAGAGCGGCGGCGTGGTTCCCGGAAGAATGGGTTGCTACACCCCGGGCTGCCTCTTCATCAGATAGTGAGAAGACGGCATTACAGGCGCCACGGAACTTGAAGGCACCCGTGCGCTGGAGATTTTCGCACTTCAGCCATAGTTGTGTTTCGTCGTCCAATTGGAGTGTCCTCACAGGCGTCCGCTCGGCGTAGGGTACTATACGAATAGAGGCGTCCTTGACTTCGGCAAGTGTGGGTATCTGTATCATTCTTATGTCGAATAGTATCTGGTTGTTGCTAAATTGTAGCTCACCTAAAACAGGTATACAACAAATTCCGGAGAAATTATGAAATCGTATCAAAAGGAGCTGTGGATGGAAGTGCCGGTTCGTATGGACTTTGTCAATATTACACCAGAAGTGGAGGAAGCCGTCAGGGAAAGCGGTGTACAGAACGGGCTCTGCCTGATCAACGCTATGCACATTACAGCCTCGGTCTTTATCAACGATGATGAATCAGGACTACATCGGGATTACAAAAAATGGCTTGAAGAGTTGGCGCCTCATGAACCTATATCTCGTTATGACCACAACCTGACGGGTGAAGACAACGGCGATGCGCATCACAAGCGGCAAATCATGGGCAGAGAAGTAGTGGTTGCCATTACCGATGGACAGCTCCATTTTGGTACGTGGGAGCAGATTTTCTACGGCGAGTTTGACGGCCGCAGGCGGAAACGAATACTGGTGAAGATTATTGGAGACTGAAACATTTTCGGTAAGCAGACATGATTAAAGTTGAAAATTTAACGAAGGAATTCCGTCTGACAAAACGGTCCCGCCGCGAGATGGGTGATGAGTTCCGAAACACCCTTTCAATAACGGCTGTGAATGATATTTCATTCGAATGTGCTCCGAACCGGGTCTTCGGATTGCTTGGTCCCAACGGCGCCGGGAAGACCACCACACTCCGTATGATTGCAACTATGCTTAAGCCTACAGCAGGGACTATCACCGTAACGGACTGCGATACTGTCCAAGAACCTCAGAAGGTTCGGGAGAAAATCGGTTTTATGACAGGCCAGACTGCACTCTACGACCGCCTGACTCCAAACGAGATGGTGAAGTACATGGCCGATCTCCACGGAATGGATCGGGAGCGGTTCAAGAGTCGGCGGGAGAAATTGTTCGACATTCTAGGGATGCACGAGTTTGCCGGCCGCAGGATTGCCCGCCTCAGCTCCGGAATGAAGCAGAAAACCTCCATCGCCCGAACTATGATCCACGATCCGGAAGTGGTGGTTTTCGATGAACCTACCGAAGGACTAGACGTCATGACCTCCCGGGCCATCATCGACCTAATTCGTTCTTGTCGGGATGAGGGTAAGACCATCATCTTTTCAACTCACCGAATGGGAGAGGTGAAACTGCTGTGCGATGATGTAGCCATTGTTCATAATGGGAAACTGCTCTTTTGTGGAACCCTACTGAAGTTCGAGGAGCAGATGGTGGAAGCAACTTTTGAAGATGAATTCATCAGATTAGCTGAGGAAGCGTGATGCAGCGGACAGTAACCATATTTCGCAAAGAACTGAAGGATATTCTACGGGATCGGCGGACGCTTATCATGATGGTATTGGTGCCCATGCTCATTATGCCACTCCTTATTATCGGACTGAATAAACTTCAAAGCTCTGTCATGGAAAAGGCTCAGGAGAAGGAACTTCGAATCGGTTTTTTAGGCAGCGACTATGCCCCGGATCTTATGAATCTCTTTCAGGAACAGGAGCGGATGATCCTTCTGCCTGATTTTCCTCCAGACAGTCTGCGACCGTCCATAAGCGGAGGTGAGTTGGATGGAGCCGTAATCATCCCGAAGTCTTTCGGTAAGTCACTTAAGGAAGATGCACAGGGTGAGGTTCAGATAGTGTACAAAGGGTCCGAAGGCTTGGGAGTGGTAAAGGATCGGCTCATAAAAGTGATCGAAGAATACGACAGGTTAATTGTAACTGAACGGGTGGAGCGCCTGAATCTGGATCCTAACCTGTTCGATGCTGTCACTATTACGGAACTGGATGTCTCTTCCAAGCAGGAGGTGATTGGTAAGTTGGTGGGCGGTTTCCTGCCGTATATGTTTGTCATATTCAGTTTTATGGGAGCCATGTATCCGGGAATTGATTTAGGCGCAGGTGAGAAGGAGCGGGGCTCACTGGAAACTCTGCTATCCTCTCCTGCTACTCGGCTGGAGATCGTCTTGGGCAAGCTGGGTGTTGTCTCCCTGGCGGGGATTGCCTCGGCTCTAATCGCCATGCTGGGGATGTCTCTGGCGGTAAGGTTCATAACAGATACTTCCCCGGAAATACTGGATGCTGTCATGAGTATGCTCGACGTCAAGATGATCCTGCTCATTCTCTCTCTGGTGATTCCGCTGGCGGTCTTTTTCGCTGCCGGTGTACTAAGTATCTCCATCTACGCCCGCTCGTTCAAAGAGGCACAGAGTATGATCTCGCCCGCCAGCATCCTGATTATAATCCCCGTAGCCATCGGACTCTTACCGGGTATTGAACTTTCTCCTCAAACCGCTTTTATTCCGGTACTAAATGTATCGCTGGCCAGCAAGGAAGTTCTGGCCGGAACAGCCGATCTACTTTTACTTCTGGAAGTTTACGTGTCGCTGCTCATCTTCAGCGGACTTGGAATCTGGGGCTGCGTCCGGTGGTTCAACCGGGAAGAGACGCTCTTCAGAAGTTAATTTTAGAAATATAGTTTATCGAAGTTTGTCGAAAATATAGTCTTGGAGTTGGCTCATCGTAATTCGTTCCTGCTCCATGCTGTCTCGCTCCCGGACGGTAACGGTATCGTCTTCCAGCGTATCTGAATCCACGGTAATACCGAATGGTGTACCGGCTTCATCCTGCCGGCGGTAGCGACGGCCGATAGAGCCTCCAGCATCGTAGAATGCGGCGAAGTCATTTTTCAGGTTATCGAATATTTTTGCAGCGATTTCCGGTAGCCCGTCGCGATTTACCAACGGGTAGATAGCCACGGTGGTGGGCGCTAGCTTCGGATGCAGTCGCAGGACAGTTCGTAATTCACCTTTCACTTCTTCTTCGTGGTAGGCGTCGGCGAGGATTGTCAGGACTGTGCGGTCCACACCGGCGGATGACTCCACCACTGCGGGCGTAATGTGCTCGTTGCTCTTGGAGTCAAACCACGTCAGCTTCTTACCACTGTGTTTTGCGTGTTGGTCAAGATCATAAGTACCACGATCAGCGACTCCTTCCAGTTCTGACCAACCGAAGGGGAACTCGTACTCCACATCGTAGCAGTCGGCGGCGTAGTGAGCTAGTTCATCACCTTTATGCTGGCGTAGGCGGAGCTTGCTCTCCGAAATACCGAGACTTTTGTACCAGTCGAAACGAGACTGAACCCAGCGATCCAGCCACTCGGCGGACTCATCCGGCTTCACGAAGAACTCCAACTCCATCTGCTCGAACTCCCGGGAGCGGAAGAGGAAGTTGCCGGTGGTGATCTCGTTGCGGAACGCTTTTCCGATCTGGGCGATACCGAAGGGTAGTTTCATCCGTGCTGTCCCTTGGGCGTTCAGGAAGTTGACGAATATTCCCTGGGCAGTCTCGGGGCGGAGATAAATGATGGAAGCTGATTCTTCAGACGGACCATAATGCGTCTTGAGCATCAGGTTAAATTGCCGCGGCTTAGTCCAGTCTTTGATGCCGCAGGCAGGACATGGCTTATCCATATCCATATGATCTTCCCGATAACGAGCTTTGCAGTTTTTGCAGTCTACCAGCGGATCATGGAATTCTTGCACATGCCCGGAAGCTTCCCACACCTTGGAGTTCATGAAGATAGCGGCGTCCATTCCTACCACATCAGAGCGGGAAGTAACCACGTCCTTCCACCAGATTTGCTTAACATTATTTTTCAGTTCAACGCCCAGCGGCCCGTAGTCATAAGTGGCTTCCAATCCACCATAAATTTCTGAACTCCTAAAAATGAATCCCCTCCGCTTGCAGAGAGATACAAGTTTTTCCATTTTATTGTCGTCGCCTCGAGCCATTAATTCATTTTCCTTAATTCACTCTCAATCTGATCGCTGTGGCGGATGTTCTGTTTTTGTTCAGTTAGTGTGGCTTTTACCGGACGGTTTTTAAAGTATAACACCATAATGAGTAGAGCTAAAACAAAAACAGCCGCTGGCATAATCCACACTGTCAGGTTAAATCCCTCAGCTTTTGGCTTGGCCAGAATCTTTTCACCATAAGTTGCTACAAAGTTGTCTAATATTTGCTGTCTGGTTAAACCTTGAGATACCATTTCCCTAATCGAGGATTCCATTTCACTATTACCGTGAGCAGCAACCGTATTAGTCCAGCAGCAGGGTGCCATTAAGTTTCGTTCAAGATCTTCAATCAGTGCTTCATCCTCAGCGTTCAGTGAAATGAACGCAAGAAAAAAGAAGATCGCTATTACTCTAGTCATCTTCACGCTTCATCAGCAGTCTCTAAGGAATCGTAGCTGTTTTTGCATTCGGGACATGAGTAGTAAGTGCCCCTTGTTTTGCTTGAACGCTCTTCTACGAAATGGAGTCCGCATTCGCATGTATAAAGCACCGGCCGATTCCATGAGACTTGGTCGCAATCGGGATATTTGCTGCAGCCGAAAAACAGCTTCCCTTTACGACTGGTTCTTTCCACGATTTCACCTTCGCAGCCCGTTTTAGGACAGGCGATATCGGTACCCAGCGACTCTGTATGGCGACAGTCTGGATAGTTACTACACCCAACATAGCGACCATAGCGTCCTCGCTTAATCACCAGTAGACTGTTGCAATCGGGGCAATTTTTTCCTGTGGGCTCATCGACTACTTCTTTAGATCCGGGAAGCGGCTTGGCGTTCTTGCATTTCGGGAATCCCGAGCATCCCATGAATTTCTCTCCACTACGGTTAAACCGTATAACCATGGGGCTGTCGCACTTTTCGCATTTTTCGTCAGTCTCTTCCAGGAACTGAGCCTTTATCTCGCTCTTTTTTTCATCTGCACTGTCCATGGAAGCCCGGAACGGTTTGTAGAAATCGTTCAATACCGTAAGGTAATCCTCCGCACCGGTTTCGATTTCATCCAGCTCCTCTTCCATCTTGGCGGTAAATTTAACATCAAAGATATTCGGCAGATTTTCCACCAGGATTTGGTTTACCAATAATCCAGTATCCGAAGGGACAAGTTTCCGACTCCCAGTTTCAACGTATTTACGATCATACAGCTTTGCGATGATATCACTGAAAGTACTCGGTCTGCCGATCCCCTGAGCATCCAGTTCCTTAATAAGCGAGCTTTGCGAATAGTAGGCCGGAGGTTCTGTAAAATGCTGTTCCGGGAGGAAATCTTCAGCAGTAACCCTTTCGCCTTTTGCGATTTCCTTCGGTATGAACAGTTCTTCTCTCTCTCGCACAGGAGGATAGACTTTCCGGAAACCGGCGAACTTTTCGACTGACCCGGCTATCCTGAAAAGATGTTCATCACCGGCTTCGATATCAATTGTTGTCTGTGCCAGGATACAAGGCGTCATCTGGCTCGCCATAAATCTCTGCCAGATGAGTTGGTAAAGCTTCAGTTCAGCATCATCAATTTTTCCTTTGAGGGAATCAGAAATGAGCGTTGGATCTGTTGGTCGGATCGCTTCGTGAGCATCCTGAACCTGCTTCTTTTTCTGTCTGAAAACATTGGGTTTGCTCGGAATAAACTCGCCGCCGTATTTAGATGAAAGAAAGTTGCGAGCACTTTTTACTGCTGAGTCTGATACACGGGTAGAATCTGTTCTCATGTAGGTAATGAGTCCGGTAGGTTCTCCGCCACCGATGTCCACACCTTCATACAGTCGCTGTGCGATACCCATGGAACGGCGTGGTGTCAGTCGAAGACGGCTGGCAGCATCCTGTTGGAGAGTGCTGGTGGTGAAAGGCGGCGGCGGTGATTTCCGAACATCTTTTTTCTCCACGTTGCTGACTACAAATTCTTCGTCACGCACAACCTCAATAATCTTTTTTACATCTGCTTCAGAAGCTATTTCAGGTTTCTTCTCGGCAATTCGGTGGAGTCTAGCAGTGAACATTTCCTGTCTCTCTGAGGTAAGCTCTGCGTCCAGCGTCCAGTACTCCCGAGGCTTAAAGTTAATGATCTCTTCATGCCTTTCACAAACGAGCCGCAGAGCCACCGATTGCACTCGCCCGGCGCTCAAACCGCGGTAAAGAACAGAACCGAGGAATGGCGACACAGTGTAGCCCACAATACGGTCAATGATCCGGCGGGTGATCTGGGCATTCACCAGATTCATATTCACATCACGCGGGTTTGCCATCCCTTCTTTGAGGCCTTCCGGAGTAATCTCGTTAAAGAGAACTCGACGGGTATTCTTGCCGGAACCGCTCACTTCTGTGGCAATGTGCCAGGCGATGGCCTCACCCTCTCGATCAGGGTCAGTGGCCAGATAGATATTTTCAACTTTTGCCGCACGCTCTTTCAGCTTCTTGATGATCTTAGCCTTTCCGGGCATGACTACATATTCTGCTTTGAAGTTGTCGGTTACATCTACCCCGAACTTTTTCGCCGGAAGATCCTTGATATGTCCGTTGGATGCTTCAACACGATATTCCTTCCCGAGATACCGCTCGATAGTCCGGGCTTTTGAGGGTGATTCTACAATTATGAGTGATCGTTTTGTCATATTCTCCCTTTCACGCGCGGAAAATATACGAAGGCTCTAAGGAAATTCAAGAGGCAAATAAAGGATTTATCGTCGGATAATCAGACTGCAGTAAGATATTTGAATAATTCTTTAAAGGGAACGGACTGCTGTTCACCAGTAGAGAGGTCCTTCACCTGGCATGTTCCGCTAGCCAATTCTTCTTCACCGATAAAGACGATGTGTGTTGCATCTTGGCGATTGGCTTCCCGCATCTGAGCTTTCACGCTTCGCTGTAGAGTGTCGAAATCTGCTGGAATACCGTTGGAGCGGAGATTCATGGCAGTTTGCATGGCGTCGGTTCTGGCTTTTTCACCTGCAGCGATGACAAAAGCACGAACGGTTTCAGAACCGTATGACTCTGATTCTTCTGGGGTGGCTAGCAGAATGCGCTCCATACCCGCTGCGAATCCGACTGCCGGAGTAGGTTTTCCTCCCAGCTCTTCCAAAAGATCATCGTACCGCCCGCCGCCGCAGAGAGCATCATGCGCTCCTAAAGTATCGGAGGTAATCTCGAAAGTTGTCCGGCCGTAGTAGTCCAAGCCACGGACCAGAAGGTCGTTCTGCTCATACGAAATCCCTAATGCATCCAGCCCCGCTTTCACAGCTTCATAATGTTCCTTGTCAGCGTCATCCAGGCAATCCAGAATACGCGGCGCACCCTTCAAGATGTCTTGCTCGCGTTCATCCTTACTATCGAGGATGCGCAGGGGATTGGTTTCCATCCGCTGCCGGCTGGCCTCAGATAAATCGCCGCTGTAGGGAGAGAGAAATTCCACCAGAGCATCCCGAAATCGCTGTCGACACTTTTTAGAACCAATACTGTTTAACTGCAGCGATGGATTCGCAATTCCCACTGCCTCCATCAGACGGTAAGCGAGAGCGATGATCTCCACATCCTGCTCCGGATGAGGCGAGCCGACGGCTTCCGCTCCGAACTGGTGAAATTGGCGAAGGCGACCCTTCTGGGGTCGTTCCTGCCGGAAAAGTGCATCAATGTAATAGAGCTTGGTGAGTGCGCCGCCGCGATCCAAATTGTGCTCAAGAAAGGCTCGCATGACCGGTGCTGTCAGCTCCGGCTTAAGGGTGAGGCTCGTCTCACTCTGATCGAGAAAAGTGTACATCTGCTTGGAGACGATGTCGCTCTCCTCGCCCACGCTCCGGGCGAAAAGCTCCGTTCGCTCGAAAGCCGGCGTACGTATTTCACCATAGCCCCACCGGTTCATGAATTCATGAACCGTCTGCTCTAACGTCTGCCACTTGGTAGAATCATCCGGTAGGATGTCTTTGGTCCCTTTGACCGCTTTGAACTTCTCAGCCATAAAATCAGTCCATCATCTGGCTTAGAATCTCGGCAGCTTCTTCGTAATAATCGGAAGGAACGAAAATGGTACATTTGGTTCCGGGGATTCCGGCACCTTTTATCCCGAAAGCTGAGATCATGAACGCGGTTTTGATATAGCACGGGATATCGTTATTATCCAAAACCTCTTTTACCATTTCAGCGTAGATATCCCCGCGGATATTGTCCAGCGACACCCATTCCACTTCCTCAAGAGGTTGTGGTTTTTCCAAGACTAAGACTAGACTGGCACTGCAATCTTCGCAAAAGAGGATATCTTCCTGGTATTCAGATTTACATTCAGGACAGTACATCATGTCTCCTCGAGGTTGAGATAAAGTTTTCGATCTGTTTCAAAATAGGAACTGACTGTGGGGAATTTGCCTTTCTCAGGAGGGAAAAACAACAGGTTTGTCGTAAGGTTACTCCTAAAAGTAAGGCAGATTCCACCGCCCTCGTTTGGATTCGACTTTTAGATCGTCCAGTGTAGGCGATTTTACACTTATTTTCAAGTAAAACCCTTGTCCAATTCCACCGGGAGTCCAGTTGAACGACAGCTCCCAACAGTGGAGATCCCGGTAGATGTTGAAGTCGTGGCTTACCAGCGACCGATCCAGGAGATCGAACCGGGCTGAGTACCGGATCCGCCAGAACTTGGTGATCTGCAGTCGCAGACCCAGATTTCCCCAAAACGTGTCCTGTGGGTCATTGGGATCAAACCGGTTGGCTGAATAGCGTAGGCTCAGGGTGGCGTCCCACAGCCTCCCACCCGAGATAGGCTTCTTATTGATTTTTCCGATAGAGGTCTCCTTAGCCTCGCTCAGATCAACGTCTGCCGTATCACTCGCGGTGGTGTCTGCTTCCGAAACTTCCTCCCGGTAGGCCCATCTTTTTCCGGAAAATCGGAAGCCAGTGGAAGCACTCAAATTGATCAGCCGCGGCGAGGGTGCGCCCCATTGGTTTATCCGCAGTTCGTCAACTCGGACCAGATCTCCTTCCTCCCTCTGGACGTTGTAGAAATCGTGCGTCATGGAAAAATCTAGGTTTAGCTTGCCTGCCAGTTTGGCCCGGATGGACGACCGGAGATTGGCGAGTTTGAACTGTTCTGCGGTAAAGTTGTAGCTGCTGCTCATATTCCAGGTAAGGAGGTTGTTTATCTTTTTTTCCTCACCGCCTTGCAGCACTTTTGCCTGCAGGACATTCTTCAGTGAGAAGTTGATTTTCTTCGCCTCTCGGATGGAAGTGGCGCCGATCATGGTACCGCTGAAAGGATCAAAGAGATGCTCACCACCAATGCTGTCGGTGATGGTTTTGAAGTATCCCGGATCGTAGCCGAGAATAGGTTTCGAATAATCCGGCGTATAGCTGAATCCGATAGACGGCGTCATGGTGTGGCGCAACGCCAGCAGGGGACCAATCTTCACCGGGAAGAGGCCGTAAAGTTTGGTGTTGGCACTCAGTGACAGGGAGCCGGTATGCCGGGCCAGGAAGCCGTCAACTTCCTGTTTGTCCAGTGCATTTCCTGCGTAATCGGCAGCGGTGGCATCGTAATAACGGGTGATCCACTCCTCGCGAAAACTCACTCTGGGCTGAACGGCGATATGCTGAAAGAGTCGGAAGGATCCGGAGAGGGAAAAATTGTGTATCCAGCTGTTGTCTTGATCATGGTCAAGATCTTGCCAGATGAAACTGTCGGTTGTGTCGAAGATAGTATTACCCAATGAATCCTCGCCTACAGAGTCCACATACGTAGTGTCGTAAGCCGATTCATAAAAGCCAGTCTGCTTATTTTTCAGAGCGCTGTTGTACGACCAATAGATACTGCTCCCTTTTCCGCTTCCACCAAACAGTTGAGACTGTCCTTTTCGGAAAGAGAGCGAAGGCAGCACGGCGTTGGTTTCATTGATGCGCTGACCTTCCCGGACAGGCGCTTCGTAGTAGATTGCATCGAACCCTTCAGTCTTATGAGTTTTCGCTTCCGCCATGAGGTTGCGGTTTTCCGAAACACTGGCGGAAAGACTCAGTCCCAGCTTCGGCCACCGTTTGGAGTAGTTAGCCTTGGAAATGGCGGACTGGTTCAGCCGGGTACTTCTGTCGACGCCCAACTTGCGGTTGAACGTGTTGTCGCTGTAGTAGCTGCCGTTAACGTTGAACGACTGATTGTGCCGCATCTTCTGGCGATGATTCCAATTCACGGACCATCCCACGGAACCGGGTCGGTCGAAAAGATCCGTGATTTCCTTGTCTGCAATAAATCGGTTGTAGCGGAAGTTAAAACTGCCGTTAAAACCATACCGGACAAAGTAGCTGTTTCTGCTCTGGAAAAGAATCCCCCTTTCATCGTAAAAGTCGAAAAAGAACTGACTGTTCACAAACTCGTTCACAGCCCAGAAGTAGCCGAGCTTTTTCAGGTATCGCCCTTGGGAGGCGTTCTGGCCGTAGGATGGCATGATCCAGCCGGAGTGGCGTCTGCCACCCTGATCGGGGAAAACGCCGAATGGGAGACCGAACAGTGGCACACCGCCCAGGTAAAGTACGATGGGCTTAACAAAAATCTTATCCTGGGAGATCATTTTCATCTGTTTGCTCTGAAAATGGAAGTGGGGACTCGGATCCAGGTCGCAGGTGGTATAAGCGCTCTGGGAGACGTAGTAGGTATCTTCCTCCCGGTTGCGGATTTCAGACCCGCGATAGTAACCGTCATCCAACTGCGTCTTTCCGTGTTTTACTCTACCTCTCCCCGTAGAGAGATTATAGGTTATGGATTTCCCGGTCATGGGATCTCGACCTTTTTGCTTAAGGACAGGGAAATTTTCGTGTCTCGGTATAGAGTCCTTCTCCGTAGTGAGGGAAGGGAGGGCGTGCATAAGATTTTCATCCCACAAGACAGCCACAAATCCCGATTCCAGCTGCAGATCCTGATAATCAATGCGTGCCCCTTTCCGCAGGGTGGTCAATTCCTCCGGGATGAGATAGTCCAGCGTGTCAGCACGGTAAACGATGGGATCGCTGATAGTGTCTGAAGCGTCATCAGGATGATATTCTCCCCGGGCGCCGCCTACCACCTTAATGGTTTGCAGCTCCGCATTTCCGGCAGAGTCACTGGTGAATTCCAGCGTAATCGTATCACCGGAAGCGATGTTTTTCCCTTGATAAACCGAGTCCTCGAAGAGGTGATAGAGTGTTGTCGCCATCCCTTCCAGCCGGACGGAGTCGAGCTTGCCGTCCACCATAAACGCCTCCAGCCGCTTCCCGGACATATCGTCTTCGAACTGTTCAAGTGTGTACTCTTCATTAGAGTCGGTTGTGTCTGCCGGTGACTTCACTTTACCTGAACTGGGATAGATGATGTGCGCCTTGTCTGGAATGGTAAGGAGCTTCAAAATTTCATCATCGTAAGTGAGGAATATCTCCGTGCCGGAAATGATGCGGTTTTCCTGGGTGATAACCGGATTTTCTAAAAGGACAGATGATTCAGCACCCGCATGTTGTCCGGCGGTTTTCCTCTTCAATTACGACGTTACCTGAGGCCGTATAACTGGCAGCATCCAGTTCTTCCTTCTTGCGATAGGTTATGCGGTGGGCTGTAATGGTCTGCTGCTGCTGGACAAACCGGACCGAGCCATTTGCGGATCCACTGTCAATCTCCATATGATATTCTAGTGTATCAGATGTCAAATGGTAATCGGAATCACTGAATTCGTTCCTACCATACCCGGTGAGGATATCCAGTTCCGTATCCATATGCAGCGAGTCAGCAGTCAAAACCTGTTCGCCCCTCTCCATGCGGACATCCTGAACAAATGTGGCGCTGTGAGCGGCTTGGCGGTAGTAAGCCCTGTCCGAGGTGAGGATCGCCTCACCCTTCCGGAATTTCACATTCCCTCTGAGGAACTGGGTCGCATTTCCCTCTTCGTCAGTTATATTTTCCAGCTCGTCTGCATGGACCAGTCGGAGTCGATCCTGAGAAGTGACAGCAGAAAATAAAAGTAAAATGGAGAGAAGAATTAGTCTCACGAATTGTCGTCCGAATAACGCTCTTTCCAAAGGTGCTTCAATCGCTTCTTGATATAATCTTCATACCCTTGAGTTGACGGATGGTAAAACGTTTCCGCACTCACATTATCCGGAAAGTAGTCGGTCTTGATGAAGTGGTCAGGATGATTGTGAGGGTAATCGTAGTCCTTGCCGTAGTCAAAAGATTTCATGAGCGGTGTGGGTGCATTGCGTAAATGCAAAGGTACCGGTGAAGTTCCTTCCTCGCGTATTTTCCGTGATGCTTTCGCGATAGCCAGTGTGCTGGCGTTTGACTTGGCAGCAGCAGCGAGGTAGGTTGTCACTTGTGCCAGTACCAGCGACGCTTCCGGCATACCAATTACGTGGACGGCGTTGAACCCGGCGGTGGCCAATGGAAGCGCTTGAGGGTCTGCATTGCCGATGTCTTCGGATGCTAAGATGATGAGCCGCCTGGCGATGAACTCAGGCTTTTCGCCCCCTTCCAGCATGGTTGCCAGCCAGTAGATGGCGGCATCGGGATCGCTCCCGCGGACTGACTTGATGAAAGCGGAAATGGCATCGTAGTGATAATCGCCGGCCTTGTCGTAAAGATTAGTTTTGGACTGGAGAGCTTCCTGCAGCACTTCCATGATAATCATGATTTTCCCGCTCTCATCATCCACCATTGACAGAGTCGCTTCCAATGTGTTAAGCATCTTCCGCGCATCACCACCGGCTGACTTAATCAGTTCAGTCCTCACGTCCATAGCAAAGTGAATATTTTTCAGAGCCAACTGATCATCCGTTAAGAGTGCACGGGAAAGAATTTTGTCAAGATCCTCCTCGGATAAAGACTGTAATTTCAGAACCCGGCAGCGGGAGAGGAGCGGCGAGATAACCTCAAAGGATGGATTTTCTGTTGTAGCACCGATGAAAAGGATCACTCCTTGCTCCACAGCGTGTAAAAGAGCATCTTGCTGAGATTTGTTGAAGCGGTGGATTTCATCGATGAACAAGAGGGTTTGCCGGTTCATTTGGCGATTGGTTTTCCCAATCTCGAGGACATTACGTACTTCCTTTATGCCGGATGAGACTGCCGTGAGTTCATAGAAGTCTGATTTTGATTCACGGGCAATAATCTTAGCCAACGTTGTTTTTCCCGTTCCTGGCGGACCCCACAGAATCATACTGAAAAGAGCGTTTTCCTGAATGGCTCTTCGGAGAAGTGTGCCGTCTCCAGCAAGATGGGACTGTCCAATAAAATCTGCCATTAGATCTGGGCGGATTCTTTCAGCTAACGGTTGTAATGTAGAATTCTTTGACATATCATACAAACTTAGACCAGTTGTTGTAGAAAGTCAAACAATTGAGCAAGGAATTCGGATTGCAATTATCCCTCATGCGTCTTACACTCCGTTCATCTGAAAGGAGAGTAAAAATGATACCTCACACATTAATATTACTGCTTATGACTATTGTAGCTTTTGGAGCCGGGGAAGTTATAAAAGGATGGGATGAAGGAGTCATGTCAATGAATATTGGTGGAAAGCGGATGTTGTTCATCCCGCCTGAGCTTGGATATGGCAGTCGAGGCGCCGGGAATGTAATCCCACCCCACGCCCCTCTTATTTTCGAAGTGGAACTTCTAGATATCCGCAAGTAGCAGATATTATGATTGGGCGAATTAAGTCATTTTTTAAGCAGCAATCTTCAGCTAATAATGATACTAGCCAGAAGGATGTGGTCCCTTTGGCAGTTTGTGCGCTTATGATGGAGATGGCTCATGCCGATGGCGAATTCTCTGATGAGGAATTGGATCATATCATTGATGTTATGAAGAGTGAGTTCAGTGTACCTGAAAAAGAGATGGATGAGCTTATAGCTTTGGCGGATGAAGAGCGGAAGGAGGCTATCGATCTTTGGCAATTCAGCAGACAGATTCGCGACAATTGCAGCAGGGATGAACAAAATAAAATCTTGACATTACTATGGAAAATAGTATATGCTGATGGACATCTTGATATGCATGAAGACTACCTGATGCACAAACTGGCTAATGTATTCGACCTAACCCATAAGGAACTCATCGGAGCCAAAATGGAAGCAAAAGAGCAAGTCAAGATGTGAATGTTATTTTCTTACAGTCCCTAAAGGTGAATCTGAATGATTCCTAAAAGCCATAAAAAAATCTACACTCCGTTTTATCAGCGCCTTGTAAGATTAAAATCTCAGTTGGGAACACATATTCTGGATTTCAAGCAGCGGGAACTTGATCATATAGCAGATTGGATTTCTGAGAACGGGGATGAGGGTCCAATCTTAGATATGGGGTGCAGTTCAGGATTCACTACTCGCCAGTTGGCTAACCGCTTCGGCAATTCTCGCGTTCATGGTGCCGATATTCACTGGAAGTCTGTAAATAAGTGCAGAAGCAGATATAATGACCTTCAGTTCCATCACATAGATTTAGACTTTTATCGAAACTACAGAGGCAAATATGGAACAGTACTTTTGTCTCATGTAATAGAGCATGTTAATCAACCCGTTGCACTGTTAAACAGGGTCAAGACGTTGTTGGCAGATAATGGAAAACTAATCGTCAGCGTACCTCAGGAGCGAATCAGGGGCGATTCAGCTATTCCGGAAAATTTCTATAATCTGTTTCGATTAAAGTTTGAAAATGTCCACCGTGTTAAATATTCTTATAAAAGACTCGTATCAACTTTGGAAGCCGCCGGGATTAGATCTGTTGGCCATCAATATATTCACGCTTTGTGGGAAAATGGAAACGTAGAGAATTTTTTCAACCACAGTCTTATTATTTATACCCAAAAGTTTTTGATTTCTACATCCTAGCAGATGCTTTATGGAGGTGGTAAATGCCTATACGCTTTTCCACCTTCTGGGCTGGTTTCTCGTAGGAAGATTCACGAGACTTATTCCGGTTCTATTCCTGGGATTTTCACTGGGGTGGGAGCTGTTGGAAATGTTTCTTGATTACCCCTTCGCTATAGAGACATTAAGCAATAAGGGAGGAGATGTTACAGCGAATTTTATTGGCTACTACAGTGGCAGGTACTTTAGGAATAGGTGATAGAGCAATAAAATGCAGTCAGAATGCCCTTACCATCTTCGAGCCACCTCGCGGATTTGAACCGCGGACCTACTCATTACGAATGAGTTGCTCTACCAACTGAGCTAAGGTGGCAATTTCGGCACGAATTTAAGCTGGTTTTGAATATGAGTTCCATGAATTAATCACCTTGTGGTGTCGCCTGCGCGGCCCGGTATGCTCCCAGAATTTCACCTCCGTAGAAAACTAAAG
>JYMV01024432.1_pt1 | contig 30185 bp, 19 predicted proteins | sample 338911 | NCBI WGS metagenome assembly JYMV01 (sample SAMN03354496, study PRJNA234377) | hydrothermal vent metagenome | biome: Deep sea; feature: Hydrothermal plumes at the Eastern Lau Spreading Center, Western Pacific Ocean; material: Seawater | place: Tonga | collected 2009 | depth 2000 m m
CTACTCCAGAAAAGCCGATCACCCAATTTGTTTACACAGTTTTTCTATGGATAAGTGTGATGATAATTGTTGATTGGTTTCAACGTTCGGGTACACCACCGAAATGGTGGCTTTCTAGCAAAGCATTGCCCTTGAGGTGGTTCATGTACGGTATTTGTGCTTGGGTGTGTCTCAAGAACTTCCACACTGAGTCGAGTTTCATTTATTTTCAATTCTAAACATTCTAGATATAATGAATTCATTCCTCTACCGCATTTTACTTTTTATATTATCACTAATATTATCGTGGGGGGCATTATGGTTTTTTGCACTCAACAATCTTTTTGTGGAAACTCATTTTATTGCTGAACGGTCTGATCACGGTGCCGTAAATATGAAAACAGCTGAGTTAATGGAGTTTTCTCCTTCTGACACTCTTGATTTCCTGTTCGTAGGTAGTAGCACATGTTATCGAAGTATAGACCCGCACGCTCTCGTTCCTCATGGTTTAAGTGGGTTTAGCGTTTGTAGTTCAAGCCAAATCTTAGGTAATTCTGCATACGTTTTAGACGTGGCTCTCGAATATGCAAGTACTAAATTTCTTGTAATTGATATCTATCCTGCTCTGTGGGCTAATGATGATATCGTAAATAAGGAGGCTGCAAGAGATTGGGTTGTGAATTCGTCAACTCCCCTAGAAGGGCCAATTATTGATATGATTTGGGCTACAAAAGTTCCGTATTACATGTTGATTTCAGAGTATTTTCAATTAGCAAACTACATTGGAGTAAAATTCGTACCATATTCTACAATCTCAAGTGATTTGTACAAAGGATTAGGTTTCGTGTCTAGCGAGGTGAAGGGCATAGAATCAGTCGAATGCGATGAGTTGATTGTGGAAATGCCACCTGAAATATGCGAAGTGCTAATAGGAATGATTTCAAAGGCTGCAAATATCGGTTCTGAAACAATCCTGCTTAATACACCCCAACTATGCGAGGAGACTTTCGACACTCCTCCTTGCTTTGAGGGGGTAATTTATATCGATGGAAATGGTTGGCCTGGAGCGAAAACGCCGTCGAATTACTACGATGATCATCACCTAGTCGCAGAGGGGGCGGCGAGTTACTCGATTTGGCTGGCTGAGGAGCTGAATCGCTTAGTTACTGATCCGTCATTATAGCGAAAAAGTAAAACTTTACCGGGTTCATAATTGCATTCACGGCCTAATAAGTCTGTGATTCCTATAATCTTGCGGGTTTCAGAATGTATGAGTATTTCATTTATTTCAACGGGAGAGGGTGTTATCCGCATAGCTACAGGCCTATGGTCGCTGATGTTTGAATCGTATGAATTCCATCCTCCAGACATGTGAGTTGCGATATCTAGAGATTCAACTACAGTGTTTGTATTCCAAAAATCACTAATTAATTCGTTAGTGATTAGAATGTGATCGATATGTGATGGCCAACTTGGGTAAGACCACCCTGAGCTTGGCCCGGTTGCAAGCTCCATGTCGGCGAACATGTATTCGTCAGGAGCATTTAGGAATGGAGTGAAAACGTTGCTCGAAGCGGGTTCCGCAATAAGGTCATTGAGGTCTCCAAGTACTATTACTCTTTCGTTAGGTAACGATTCGCTAATGTAGTTTTCGATAAGCGTACTTGCCTCTAACCGTCGCATCTCTTCATCTCCGTTATCAGATAAATCGATATAACCGTCTCCGCAGCATTTGAAATGGTTGTTTATTGCGTAAATCGTTTCTCCAAGATGTTTGAACTTAAGCACGAGGGGAGATCTAGGTAGAGGGCTCCAATATTGCGACGAAGTGTAGATTTCGAAGGCATCCTCAATCTCGATACGTTCCGTATTATAAACGTACACGAGTCCTCCAAACCATCCGTCCATCAATATATAGTCGAAGCTATCGAGCTCGTCTATCATCCCTTTAAATACTGTCGTATCGTCGATTTCTTGAATGGCTAGGATGTCTAGATCCAATGCCGGTATGATCTCTTTTACGTAGTTTACCGTAGTGTTTCCGTTTTTAGGAAACCACTCGATATTCCAAGTTCCTATTTCAAGGGATTCGTCAGTTCCGAATGAGAGATTGTCAAAGGTTTGGGCTGAAAAACACGAGCAGATTACTATTCCTAAAAGATTTATTAAAATTAGTTTTTTCATTCTGTTGAGGGTGTATTCTGATTGCAAAAGCTGGAGTTAAAGTTAAGGTTTTTTTAGGGTTCGATAGTAGTGAAGATGGAATCAGAAAATCCTCCATTATTAAAGATGAATTGAAAAGAAAAAAGCCAACTGCGAAGTTGGCTTTTTTAATGTTTGTTTAATTGAGTTTTCCTTAAGGGATCTTAGTTCCAGGAATTTTACGAACTCTGAGAGCTTTCGGTGTTATCTCGATGTATTCGGTATCGGAAATCCACTCCATGTACTCCTCGAGTGACATTTTCTTAGCAGGGGCTATTTTAAGACTCTTGTCAGCTCCAGAAGAACGAACGTTACTGTGCTTCTTTCCACGAACAAGGTTAACCTCCATGTCTGTGTTACGAGAAGACTCACCCACGACTTGACCTGGGTAAATTTCCTGGTTAGGGTCGATGTAGAAAGTGCCACGCTCTTGAAGACGGTCGATTTCGTAAGCACGAGCTTGACCAAGTTCAGAACTTACAAGCGATCCGGACATTCTAGTTGAGATTTCACCAGCATAAACATCGTAGCTGTCGAAACGGTGAGTCATAATAGCTTCCCCAGAAGTAGCAGTTAAAACTTGGTTTCTAAGACCGATAAGACCTCTAGAAGGGATTCGGAATTCCATGTGCTGTAGCTCTCCTTTAGGCTCCATCACTTGAAGCATTCCTTTACGCATCATCACAAGTTCAGTTGCTTTTCCTCCAGATGATTCAGGAACATCGATTACCAAAGTTTCGTAAGGTTCGTGCTTTTTGCCGTCGATTTCCTTGAAGATAACCTGCGGCTTTCCTACTTGTAGTTCGTATCCCTCGCGACGCATAGTCTCTATTAGGACAGATAAGTGAAGAATTCCACGACCGTACACGTTCCATTTGTCCTCGCTGTCAGTAGGCTCGACTCGAAGTGCAAGGTTCTTCTGTAGCTCCATATCTAGGCGCTCACGAATGTGACGTGAGGTAAGGAAGTCACCGTCTTTTCCTAGGAATGGTGAAGTGTTGATGGTGAACATTAAACTCATTGTAGGTTCGTCCACTGCGATACGCTCGATAGCGTCAGGGTTCTCTAGATCAGAGATAGTATCTCCAATTTCGAATCCTTCGATTCCATTGATTGCACAGATGTCTCCAGCACGTACGCTATCTACTTTTTCTTTACCCAGTCCTGTAAAGACGAAAAGTTCTTTCGCTCTCACTTTCTTAACTCCGTCCGCGGTGCATAGTGCGTAGTCTCTGTTCGCGATAATTTCTCCTCTAAAAAGTCGACCGATAGCAATACGTCCTGTATACTTAGAGTAGTCGAGAGAAGTAATCTGCATTTGTGGATCACCTTCGTTAAATGGAGCTTCAGGGACATCTGAAACGATTAAGTCAAGTAGGTAATCGATGTTGTCAGCAGGGTTTTTCCAATCTTCACCCATCCAGTTATGCTTGGCAGAACCGTATGCAGTAGGGAAGTCTAGCTGTTCTTCAGTAGCGTCTAGGTTAAACATTAAATCGAAAATTTGCTCGTGAACGATGTCTGGAGTACAGTTCTCTTTGTCAACCTTATTTACAACAACGATAGGCTTAAGTCCTAGATTCAAAGCTTTACTAAGCACGAAACGAGTTTGAGGCATAGGCCCCTCGAAGGCATCAACAAGTAGTACTACCGCATCAGCCATTTTAAGAACACGCTCTACTTCCCCTCCGAAATCGGCGTGACCAGGTGTATCAATAATGTTGATTTTCGTTCCTTTCCACATCGCGCTAACGTTTTTAGAAACAATAGTAATCCCGCGCTCACGCTCAAGGTCGTTGCTGTCGAGTATAAGCTCTCCAGTTTCTTTACGTGGGTCTATAACTTCACAACGATGTATGATCTTGTCGACAAGGGTAGTTTTCCCGTGGTCAACGTGGGCAATGATGGCAATGTTTCTAATTCCGCTCATAGTGGTAGGATTGTAGGTTTGATAGCTCTACGGCCGCGCGAAATTACGACTTTTTTCGTGGGGTTTGACCTTAAATCACAGTGAATAACATCGTTGTCAGAAATTAACGTTAAAAAAGTGTTAAGTCTGTTATCTTCGCAATTGTGATAAAATTGACAGAAATAAGAAAATCGTTTACTACTGGCTCACAGAAATTAGAAGTTCTGAAGGGATTGAGTAGCCACATTAAAGAGGGTGAAATGGTAGCGATTATGGGGTCGTCGGGGTCTGGGAAATCGACACTTCTCAATATTTTAGGATTGCTAGATGGGTTCGATAGCGGGGATTATGAGCTTGCCGGGAATGGTATGGCTGGTCTAAATGAAAGGGCGGCGGCGAAGTATAGGAGTAAGTTCTTAGGGTTTGTTTTTCAGAGTTTCAATTTAATAGGCTTTAAAACTGCATTGGAGAATGTTGCCCTCCCTTTGTACTACCAAAAAGTGCCTAGGAGGGAGAGGAATAAAATAGCGATGGACTATCTGAAGAAAGTAGGTCTTGAGGATTGGGCTGAGCATCTCCCTAACCAAATGAGTGGTGGGCAGAAACAACGTGTAGCTATTGCGAGAGCTCTTGTGGCTAAGCCGAAGGTGATACTTGCAGATGAGCCAACGGGGGCTTTGGACTCAACGACTTCTCATGATGTAATGGCATTATTACGTGAGATTAATAAAGATGGTATTACTATAGTCATTGTGACTCACGAGTCGGATATCTCTGCTCTTTGTGATAGGACGATACATCTTGTAGACGGGTTAATCGATGTTTAATCGCGATACTTGGCTAGAAATAGGGAATACGGTTCTGAACCATCCTTTACGTACTGCTTTGACAGGTCTTTCGATTGCTTTGGGAGTATTTATTCTGGTGGTGATGCAGGGGTTGGGGTTTGGTTTACAGAATGGTGTTAAGAATCAATTTAGTGATGATGCGGTTAATTCTATCTGGGTGAATTCTGGAAGGACTCAGCTTGCTTTTCGTGGGAATAAACCTAACCGCAGGGTTATGATTCTTAATTCTGACGTTGATGCTATGTTCATTAAAATGGATAGCGTTGAGGCATTTTCTAGAAGGATTCGGAAGTGGGGGGTGACGATGGAGCACGAGGATAAGGCGAGTAATTTCGCTTTGAGGGGAGTAGATCCAGATCATCAAATGCTAGAAAACACGACCCTTACATCTGGGAGATACATTTCGCAGAGGGATGTTTATGAAGCGACTAAGGTTGCCGTGATAGGCACGAAGATTATCGAGGATATATATGAAGATAAGGAGCCCATCGGCACTTATTTAATAATCGGTGGTGTACAGTTTATGGTTGTGGGAACTTTCGATGATCCGGGAAGTCGTTGGGAGAATCAGGTTGCGTATTTGCCGTTCACGACTGCTCAAAATATTTTTAGGTCTAACGATAGAGTAGACCAAATCATTATAGGCACAGGTGCAATGCCCATTACTGCCACTCAATCTTTGACGGAAACTTTGTTATCGTGGTTTAAAGATAGAAAGGCGATTCATCCGGAAGATTCTAGAGGGATTTGGATGGAGAATAATAACGAAGAGTACGAAAGATTCCAGAAGATATTTATGGGGATAGAGTTGTTTATTTGGGGGATCGGACTATTGACGTTGCTCGCTGGGGCTGTGGGGGTAGCGAACATTCTTGCTATCGCGGTTAAGGAGAGGACGAAAGAGATCGGGGTTCGGAAAGCGCTAGGGGCTAGTAGCGCTTCGGTGGTGGGGCTTGTTGTCCAGGAGTCGCTCGCGCTTATGATCGTTTCGGGATCTGCGGGGCTGGTCGTGGGGGTTTGGCTTCTCGAGATTGTTTCGCCAATGATAGATCACGAGTATTTTAAAAACCCGCAAGTAGATTTTAGGATCGCGTTAGTAGCGATGGTTATTCTTGTAGTTGTGGGAGTTCTAAGTGGAATCGGACCGGCACTTCGAGCTGTGAGCATAAGACCCGTTGATGCATTAAGAGACGAGTAAGGCATGAAGTTTCTATTTAACTTAAATATTTTTGATCGAGATAGGATGCTCGAGATTCTTCAAGTTTTCTTGACGAATCCTTTCAGAACCTTCTTATCTGGTTTGGGAGTTGGATGGGGTCTCTTTATGATAGTGGTTACAGTTGGAGCGTCGAATGGTTTAGAGAACGGTGTAACTAGCGATATGGGGGGGAGGGTGAAGAATTCAATGTTTGTTTGGACTCAATGGACGTCTAAGCCGTACAAGGGGTTCAAGAGAGGTAGGTCGTTTGAATTCAATAGCTCGGATACTGAATTCCTGAGCGAGAACGCCACTTCGGTGACCTTGGTTGCCCCAAGAAATCAGCTAGGAGGACATAGAGGATCGAATAATATAATGAGGGGCACTAAGGCTGGAGCGTTTAATGTTTACGGAGATGTTCCTGGATATATTCAGCTTGATCCTGTGAAAATTATTTCGGGGAGATACCTTAATGATGGAGATTTAGATGAGGAAAGAAAAGTGGCCGTTATTGGCAAGAGGGTGTTAGAACTTCTATATGACGAAGGCGAAGAGCCTATAGGCAGTACGATTAGAGTTCAAGGAGTTTTGTTTACGGTAGTGGGAGTTTACTCAACATATAAAACTGGCGAGGACGCTGAGGAGGGGAATCAGAGTATTTTCATTCCTTACACGACGTTTGGTAAGGCGTTTCACACGGGTGATCGAGTGGGGTGGTACGGGATTTTAATTGACGAAAGCTTCCACGCAGATTCTGCGGCTAACGAAGTCATAGGTCTTATGAAACAAAGGAAGTCGGTTCATCCGGATGATAAAAGGGCATTCGGCCATTGGACGATGGCGTCTGCATTTGAGGAGATAGAAACGGTTTTTGCGGCATTTAGACTTATTTCATTCATTTTCGGTGGGCTAGCTCTTTTAGCCGGGGCTATCGGAATAATGAATATCATGCTAATTACGGTTAGGGAGCGCACGCAAGAGCTCGGCATTCGCCGAGCTATGGGCGCAACTCCTTTTACGGTAATGCGCCAAATCATGGCTGAGACCATGTTCCTCACGACTCTATCCGGTCTTGCCGGTGTATCGTTAGGCGTTGTGTCCCTGGAGGGCGTAAATAATTTACTAAAATCTATGGATGGTGCGGGAGGCAGCTTTCGCAATCCCGAGGTATCACTTAACATCGTGCTAATCGCCCTAGGCGTGATGCTCGTAATGGGACTTATTGCAGGTATATTGCCGGCTATTCGAGCAGTCGCTGTACGTCCCGTTGAAGCAATAAGAACAGAATGAAAAAAGGTCGTTTATACACCCTTCTTGGGTTTGTGGTTTTAGTAGTGGGAGCTGCTATCTACACAGTTGATTTTTTGTATGCAAAAGAACAAACCACTCTTGCTTCTTACGAAACTAAGTCGCCGGAAATGGGAGATATTATTCTAAAGACGGTTGCTTCGGGTAGCATTCAGCCTCGTCAAGAGATATTGATTAAGCCACAGGTTAGTGGAATTGTTAGGGTTGTGCATGTGGAGGCGGGAGATTTGGTCAAAGCAGGGGATATCATAGCGGAGGTTACTATAGTACCTAATATGTCAGCTCTATCAAGTGCTGAGAATAGACTTTCTAGAGCTAAAATCTCTAGAGATGATGCATTGACAACTTTTGAAAGGAATTCTGAGCTCTTTGAAAACGGTGTGGTTTCTGCGATGGAAATGCAGAGGTTTGAACTTGCTTTAAACCAATCTAAAGAGGAGGTATTAGGCGCTGAGGATAATCTTCGCATAGTTCGAGAAGGCGTAACTTCAAGAGGAGGGAGCACTTCCAACACGTTAATACGATCTACTATCTTCGGAATGGTATTAGACGTACCTGTTAAGAAGGGTAACAGTGTAATTGAGGCAAACAACTTCAATGATGGCACCACTGTCGCTTCTGTCGCTGATATGAAGGACCTTATTTTTATTGGTAAGATTGACGAAAGCGAGGTGGAGAAGCTTCACGAGGGTATGGATATCGTTCTTACGATAGGTGCTATTGACGGTTCTGCTTACCCAGCTACGTTAGAGCACATCTCCCCTAAAGGAGTAGAAGAGTCAGGAGCTATTCAATTTGAAATTAAAGCTGCAGTAACCCTCGAAGACGGTCAGTTCCTTCGAGCGGGATATTCCGCAAATGCCGATGTGGAACTTGATCGTCGTGATTCAGTACTAACCCTCAGTGAGATATTAGTCCAGTACGATAAACGACAAGCGTTCGTAGATATCGAAATCGCTCCCGACACCTATGAAAGACGCGACGTAAAGCTCGGTCTGTCAGACGGTCTCGTTGTGGAAGTTCTTAACGGCGTTTCCCTTGAAGATAAAATTAAGGTTTGGAATAAGCCTACTTACGAATAAAATTTATTAATCACAGGCAACCGTTTAGTAATATTGGCGTTTAGTTTCTGAAAGAATTAAACTCAAATCTTTATTACAATGCGTCGATTACTTCATTCAGCCTTTTTATTAGCTACCGTCTTTACAGTAAGCTTGATACAAGTCAATGTAAACCAAACATTTGCTCAAGGTGGGTATTGGTCGGATGTGGTTGTTAGAGCAGCAGATGAACTACCAACTATTCAGCCTGCTACGTATAGGACTGTAGCTATTGACTTAGAGAGTATTAAGCAAGTTCTCAACGCAGCTCCTTTAGAGTCAAGTCGCTTAAATATTTCGGCTAAAAATTCAAATTCGATTATCGAGCTTCCTATGCCCGATGGCACTATGGAGTCTTTTTCGTTCGTGAATAGCCCGGTTATGGCTCCTGAGTTAGCCGCGAAATACCCGGAAATTCAAGTGTATTTGGGACAAGGGATAGATAATCCTGCGTCGATAGTGAGGTTCGACCTTACTCCGCAGGGTTTTCATGCGATGATTTTGCGATCTAAATCTACTGTCTACATTGATCCCTACACAACGGGTGATTTGACCAAATGCATTAGCTACACCAAGGCTAGTTTCTATGAAGCAACGGACAAGCAGCACGAAGGTTGTATTGTCGAAGATGCAGGGCTTAGTTATTTGGCCCCTAAAAAAGGAAAGAATTCAACTTCAACTCCAGAAGCGCCAGGTTCTAAAGGGCAGGTTCTTCAAATGGGTATGCAGAAAAATTTAATGACTTCGAATGGAACAATTTTAAGGACTTACCGATTAGCCCTCGCTTGTACAGGTGAATATGCCGCCTATCACGGTGGTACGGATGTTGGGGTAATGTCTGCGATGAATACATCTATGGCTAGGGTTAACGGAGTATTCGAGCGCGATGTGTGTATTCGTATGGTTCTAGTTCCGAACAATAACAATTTGATCTTTTTTAATAGTGGTTCTGATCCATATTCTAACGGAAACGGGTCAGCGATGTTAGCTCAAAACCAAACCACATGTGACGATGTCATAGGTTACAACAACTACGATATAGGTCACGTGTTTTCTACTGGTGGGGGCGGAGTAGCTTATTTGCAAGCTCCTTGTGGTGGTAATAAAGCAGGGGGTGTGACAGGCCAAACCGCACCTGTGAATGATCCTTTCGATATTGATTACGTGTCTCACGAAATGGGACACCAATGGGGAGCGAACCACACTCAAAATAACAGTTGTAACAGATCAAGCGGGGCAGCTTTCGAGCCAGGATCAGCATCTACTATTATGGGATACGCTGGAATTTGCTCTCCCAATCTTCAACCTAATTCAGACGATCATTTCCACAATCACAGTATCAATGAGATGATTTCCTTTACGGTTAATGGAGGAGGTAATTCTTGTAGCATTCCTTTTGATACGAATAACAATATTCCCACAGTTGTAGCACACGGAGGAGGAAGTACCATTCCCGCAAACACACCCTTTGAGCTTATTGCGACTGGTAACGATTCCGATGGAGATCCTATAACTTACAACTGGGAAGAGTATGATTTAGGGCCTTCTACAGCTGGTGGGGATAATAACCTCACTAATCCCTCAGGAAATCAACCAATTTTCAGGTCGTGGTCATCAACTACCTCTGCGACCCGTGTGTTCCCACGAATTACGGATCTTGTAAATGGCACAACTACTATAGGAGAGCATATGCCTACATATTCACGAGGGCTTCAATTCAAATGCTCAGTGAGAGATAACCGCGCTGGTGGCGGGGCATTTACAGACGATCTAATTTCGATTTCAGTTGATGGCAATTCTGGACCGTTCGTCGTAACGTCTCCTAACTCTGGTTCTATCCCTAACGGTTTCGCAACCATTACATGGGACGTTGCAGGAACTGATGCCGCTCCTGTGAATTGCACAACAGTTGAAATTCTATTATCTACAGATGGTGGATATTCGTTCCCGACTCAACTCGCGTCAGGAGTGACAAACGATGGTTCTGCAGTTGTATTAATCCCTGACATCACAACTACAACAGCTCGTTTCAAAATTAAAGGAGAGGGCAATGTTTTCTTCGATATATCTAACTCGAACGTTATCATTACTCAAGGAGTTGGTGGTTCTGATTGGGATATAGCTCTTCAAGGAGTATCAGGCTTAACATCAACGGATTGCGGAACAGCTGTCAGTCCTGTAATCACTGTTGTGAATTTAGGAGTCCAAACCATTACGGAGTTTACGACTACCTATACTATTGGAGGTGGTGGAGCTTCTACCCAAACCTGGGTTGGTTCACTTACTTCAGGGATGTCAGTGGATATCGCTGTTTGTCCTAATGGAGATCAGTGCATAGACCTAGGTCCAGGAACTCATGTAATTAACGCTAACGTTTCTTTAGGAATGGGGAGTGGGCCAGACGATAACTTATCTAATAATGTATCGAATAACTCATTTACCGTTTCAGGAGGGTCGGATGTGACTTTGACGTTATTAACGGACTCATATCCAGGTGAAACTACCTGGTCTGTAACAGATGCGAATGGACTAGTTATTTGGTCTGGTGGCCCATATTTTTCTTCAGAAACTGTATATACTGAGGCAGCTTGCATTTCTTATGGGTGTTATACTCTTTCTGTATTTGATAGTTATGGTGATGGGATGAGTTATGGTGGAGTAACGGGCGATTATCAGTTAGTTGATGCTGAGGGGAATGTTCTTGCCCAAATAGTGGATGGAGGAGCTTTCGGTACGCAAGCAGATCACCCTTTCTGTATAGAATCACCTGTAATTGAAGGGTGCACTGACCCGAATGCAACTAACTATGATCCAAATGCTACAGTAGATGACGGAACTTGTTATAATGCTACTCCTGGGTGTACAGATTCGAATGCTTGTAACTATGATGTTCTCGCAAATACAGACGATGGATCTTGTACATATCCACCTGGACCATTTTTAGACTGTGCTGGAATGTGTTTGTTCGATGCTGATGGAGATGGGGTCTGTGATGAAAACGAAATACCTGGCTGCCAAGACCCTACAGCGTGCAACTACGATGCTTTAGCAACAGATCCAGGCAGCTGTGTTTTTGCTTTACCAGGATATAACTGTGAAGGTGTTGCTCTTTGTCCTTTAGATCTAAATAACAACGGTGCTATTGAGGTCGGCGATCTGTTAATTATTCTCGCTGATTTTGGATGTACAAATGCTTGTAATGGAGATGTTAACGGAGATGGTGTGGTTACTGTGTCGGACATCTTAAATATTTTATCTAGCTTCGGGGAATTCTGCCAGTAGGTTATCCGTCAGGGAGACTTTTCTTACTATCTTGCTTCGATGAAGTACGAAGTGATGGAGACGAGTTGTAAGCTAACTCTCATAGATGCGGCAGATTTAACCAAACAAGAGTCAGAACTGCTTACAAAAGCTCATGAAGCTGCGGCGAAAGCCTATGCTCCTTATTCTGGGTTTCGAGTAGGATCTGCTGTTAGGCTTAAATCGGGACAGATTGTTATGGGTAGTAACCAGGAAAATATTGCATACCCTTCTGGGTTATGTGGAGAGCGAGTGGCCTTATTTGCTGCTGGGGCGCAATTTCCAGATGAAGAAATAGAGGCTTTGGCTGTAGTGTCTCCTTCTCCAGTTGCAGTTGAAAAAGCTTTCTTGCCGTGCGGAGGTTGTAGGCAAGTTATACTAGAATCGGAAACTCGTCAATCGACTAAAATCAAGATATTATTACAGGTGAGAAACGAAGTGGTGTTGGTCTCAGAAAGCGCTATAAATTTAATTCCTTTTGCTTTCAATGTAAAAAATGGTGCGCTAAGGGCAGATAATCATTAGATTCACGGCATGGAAATTTTAATGAGCCTTGTGGGAATAGTGGTTCTAATGGGAATTGCGGTTCTTTTGTCCAGAGACAGGAAATCGATTAAGATTAGAACCGTTTTAGGAGCTTTCGGACTCCAATTTTCATTCGGAGCTTTTGTATTATACTCATCTTATGGTAAAGTGGTATTACAAACCATTTCTGATTCGGTAGCTCAGGTTATCGCATTCGGAAATGAGGGGATTAACTTCCTGTTTGGGAATTTGACTGCGACTTTCGATAATGGATTTATTTTCGCTCTTCGCGTTCTGCCTGTAATCATATTTTTCTCAGCTTTGATAAGCGTGCTGTATTATTTGGGAATCATGAAATGGGTGATTAACATCCTAGGCGGGGCTCTAAGTAAACTTTTGGGAACGTCTCGTACTGAGTCTTTGTCTGCAACCGCTAATATTTTTGTTGGCCAAACCGAAGCACCTCTCGTCGTTAAGCCCTTCATTAAAAACATGACTAGGTCTGAGCTATTTGCTGTAATGGTGGGTGGGCTTGCCTCTGTAGCGGGAAGTGTTCTTGCTGGTTATGCCTCTATGGGAGTTCCGCTACACTATCTAATAGCAGCGTCATTTATGGCAGCTCCTGGAGGTCTTCTTTTTGCAAAAATCATAATGCCCGAAACAGATAAGTCAACAGCTGATGTCGATGTCGATGCGGAGGGAGATGATGATGAAGAGCCCGTTAACGTTATTGACGCCGCTGCATCTGGTGCAGGCGCGGGTTTGAAGCTCGCATTAAATGTGGGAGCTATGCTTCTCGCATTCGTGGGATTAATTGCTTTAGTGAACGGGATATTTGGAGGGGTAGGAGGTTGGTTCGGAATGCCTGACTTAACCCTAGAGCTCATTTTCGGATATGTGTTCAGTCCGCTCGCTTTTTTAATTGGTGTACCTTGGCATGAAGCAAATATTGTAGGGTCTTTTATAGGCCAAAAGCTTGTTGTTAATGAGTTCGTAGCCTACCTCGACTTTATGCCTTATATCGCAGAAGATTCTGTTCTTATTCTTTCAGAGAAATCTAAAGCAATTGTAGCTTTCGCTCTTTGTGGATTTGCTAATCTAAGTTCGATTGCGATTCTACTAGGTGGACTTGGAGGCATTGCGCCCTCAAGACGCGCTGAAATAGCTAGATTCGGCTTGTTAGCTGTTGCTGCGGGAACCCTTTCTAATTTAATGTCAGCTACTATAGCTGGTTTGTTTCTATCAATTTAATAGTTCCTGTAATGGTAAAAGTTAAAATGTTCGAGGCGACAGATGAAAATTCGCGTCCCTCAATGGATGCTCCTAAAACTGATGCGAAAGCGTTTCACGACATTGTTAATTCAAGACGTAGCGTTAGGTTTTTTGCTGACGACGTTATACCCCAAGATGTAATTGATCAGTGTTTAGATGCTGCACTCAAAGCTCCTAACTCATCGAACCTACAAACATGGGAGATTCACCATGTAGTTGATCCCGTTAAAAAGAAAGAATTAGTTAGGCTATGTTTAGGTCAGCCTGCAGCTTCAACAGCAAAAGAACTATTCGTATTTGTTGCGCGTCCAGATCTTTGGAAGAGAAATAACAAATGGATGTTAGAGGAGTTTGATAGAAGAGGTGATATGCCCGAAAAAGCTTATCAATATTTTAAAAAGATTACTCGATTGATTTACACTACTGGATTTCTTGGAATAGCAGCACCATTTAAGTGGCTTTTCTACAATATCAGAGGGATTAGTAAACCGACTCCAAGAGAGCCTATGGGAAGGTGGGGGATGACAGTATGGGGACATAAAAGTACAGCGCTAGCATGTGCTCACTTCATGCTTGCTATGAGAGCACACGGATTCGATACTTGTCCTATGGAAGGTTTGGACTCTAAAAGGGTTAAGAAATTACTCGGGTTGCCTAGACAAGCAGGCATTACCATGGCTATTTCAGCAGGTAAGAGGGCAGAGGGTGGTGTGTTCGGAGATAGATTCCGATTTGACATCAAGCACTTCGTGATAAAGCATTAAAGCACTTTCAAGTTATTATCCGAATTCGGAAAGGAAGTTTAGTCCCATTTCTAATCCCAAACGGTAATCTGCATCTACGTCTTGAACATGTAGATAATAGCCATCTGACCTTAGCTCTGTAGGAGGTGCGATTTGATGCCAGTTAATACCTTCAGGTTTGGGCCCGTTTAAAAAGTCGACACATTTATTGTAACGCTTATACCCTTGTGAGAAAAGATCTGAAATGTTATCGTTGTCGTAATTCCAGTATTCAGCCATAAGAGAAACGTAACTCTTGTCTATCTTCATTTTTGCTGGTCTAGTTCTAATAACTAGGATGTTTTTAGCTCCATCAGCAATAGCTTTTTTTAGAGGAATTCCATCAGAATACCCACCATCAAACATCCATGTGCCGTCAACGTTAGTTTTGCCTTTCGTTATCATCGGGAGCGTAGCTGAAGCCATCATGTAGTTGAGCCATTTTCCTTCTGTTGGTTTAAGGTAGTGTGGCTCGCCAGTTTTATGATCTGTGGCAACAATAACTACGGTTTTACCTTGACTGTTATTATCTGCTGCAGCTTCATTGAAAGGGAAAGAGTCATTAACATATCCTTTTAAAAAGTCAAGATTCATAAGACCTTGCTCTGAAAAAGTATTTTTATAACTCAAAAACTCAGGGTTTTCTACAAGTGCCCTAGATACTTTTATGAAATTCTTTCTCTGCTTTGCGATAAAGTACGACATCGCCATAGAACCACTTGAAACGCCATAGTAGTATTGAAATTCAGGAAAGTTTGCGTCAAGCATTACGTCTAAGATCCCCGCTGAAAAAGCACATTTTAAGCTTCCTCCCTCTAATACCAGTGCGTCAAATTTCATTATTAATTGATTGTAAACTTGGACCAATTGAGCTCAAATAAGTTCAATTGGGTTCAATTGTTGAATATGTTAGTTGTTATGTATATATTTATCGCGTTGTTGAAAGAACGGGACCACCTTAATCAAGTTTCGGATTAGTTAAGTACATCGAGCATTTTTCTAAGTCCAAAATATTCTGTCTGATTTGTTAGTAAGTCGAGCTCAATTAAGCTTGATTTACTTTTTTTACCTGAGTAGAGCCGCGAAGTTAATGAATAATAATACATTGATATCGTCCGTTCTTCATAAGCAGGAAATTTTACCATTTCAATTTGATCTAAAATTGCTTTCGCTGTGCTTTTTTCACCTAACAAGTAAAGACACCAAGCGCGATATAAATCAAGTGTTGTGTCGTCTGTCTTGTTTCTCAGGTCGAGGAGTAATGTATTTCTGTGTTCCTCAAGTGTGCGGTTTAAGTGGTGGATTAGCTCTAAATCGTCTGAAAGAATAATCCACTTGGATATGATCATCTTAAATGAACATTGGAACACAGACCATTTAGGCCAAATCTTAGCTTCGTTTTCTAATCCGTTTTTGATAATCGTTATAAAGTCTTGATTTAGATTCTCTTTATTTTGGAGTCCATATCTTATAGCAACAAGATTTAACCCTAACACTCTAGCTTGTGGCTTAGGGTGTATTGTTGAGTCTAATTTCCCTAAATATGGGAGGTTACTTATTGCAATAGAAAAGACTTTGCCTTCAAAAACATCTCCAGCAGACAATAATGAATGTGCGAACATATTTGACTCAGCTGTCTTAGAAGTTGCAAGAAAGTCTTGCATCATATTCCTGCCGAACCCACTTAAATAGTCGTAAGGGGGGTATGCTTCAACAAATAACCTTGCTTCTGGATTTCTATGTGCTCGCTTCCACAGCCATTCGGGGAAAGCTTGCATTCGGAATAGAAATATTGAAAGAGTACGTATCTCTTTAATTTTTTGATATGAAATCTGAAAATTTTCTTGTTTCTCGAAAGAACCTAACAAATTGTCTAATGACTTAATCGTATCAGAAATGGCCTCTTGACTTGTGGAGGGGTTATTTGTTGTAAGAGTCGTTGTGGAAGATGAAGCCTCAGGAGTTTCATTAGAGCTATTTTGATTGCTGTTATTTAATACCCATTGGGAATAACTTGAAGCTCCCGTATATCTTGCGAGTGAATTCAGAGTGGTTAGGGAAGGTGGGTTGTTGCTTTTAACTAACCCGAACAATCGTCGGAGAGTACTCACACTAAGTGCGAATCTTCTATCGAAACGAATCATTTCTTGAGCAAGAACCTCACAATCTCGTGTGCAGGTGATTTCGAATCCCAGTTTTGTCTCGACACTATTTTGTAGAGATTGAATAGAGTCGGAAGTAGACTTACTCATTTCTCTATAGAGTTTTGGGGAATTTGCACATTAGACCAAACGCTACGTTTCACCACATTATTACCAGCTAACCATAAATAATTACCGTCTGGGGAGAACCGTCCTGTGTAGTACGCCTCATCGGAAATGTGTGTCCATTTTAAGCCCGAGTCGAGAGAAGAGTCGATTCCTTGTGATCCTATGGCGACACATTCTTCAGGATGGTCGGGCCTCCATATTACGCACGATCTATAGCCCGGGCCGTCGTTTTCTGAACGAAGTGTCCACGTAAGGCCGCCGTCCGAGGAGAAGGCGATGTTCCCAACGTTAGAGCTTGGGTTTTCCCAGTTGCCGCCTATCGCGATTCCGGTGTCGGAGTTTTTAAAATCGACTGCGAAAGCGCCAGTCATATCGCCGCCCTGGATTAAGGGGGTGCTCGCAACTTTCCAAGTCCGCCCTCTGTCGGGAGTATGGAATATTCTAGAAGCGCCGCCGCCTGTAGCTATCCAAGCATGGTCTTGATAAACAGAGATGTTGCCATTGCTTGCCGCAAAAGCCGCTTCACCTTTCAAAGTGGGAGGTAGGGTTGAACAATCTACCTTGAGCCAGCTAGCTCCTCCATCTCGTGTGAGGTAAATCGAAAGGCAATTATCGATAGGGTCGCCCATCATGATACCCTCGTTTTCGTCCCAAAACTTCATCGAATCCCAAAAAGTGCTTGGGTCATAGCTTTCTAAAACTATCTCTGTATTTGATAAGTCGTTTAAAGGTGCACGGATAATAAAACCTGGGGAGGCAATAGAAACAGCGATTAAATAGCCTTCAACAACGGCACAAGATCTAAATGAAGGGTTGAAGGTGGAGTCGTTAAATGTGGTGACCGAGAAACGCGTTGTATCCCAAGTCATACCACCATCTTCGGTGTAGCCAACTAAACCGCCAGATCCTGCAAATACGGCTCGTTCGCTATCGATTGAGTGTAGCGCGCGGATGCTGGAGAGAAAAGAGGTTTGCGGGGTTTGGGCTATGAGAGAAGTAATAATCCCGAGTGAAAGGGAAATCAGGAAAATGTGTTTTCGATGAATCGTATTCAATTGCATTAGTGGAATTTGACGGTTAAGTGTTGGGGATAAAGATATGATGATAAATGAAAATGAAAAAGTTATATTTGATGAAAAAATGAACAGATGCGTTTTATCTTATTTTCTCTTATCGCTGTGGCTACTATGTCGTGTGGCGAACCTTCGTCTTTCGTGATGAAGCCAGGTGATATTGTATACCCTCAAACGAGGACAGTTGGGCAAGTTGACACTCTATGGGGCGTTGAGGTAGCGGATCCTTATAGGTGGCTTGAGGACGATAGAGATCCTGAGGTGGAGAAGTGGGTTGAGGATGAGAATGAGGTGACACGTAAGTATTTGGACGCGATGCCGCTTAGGAATGTGTTGAGGGCGCGTTATGAGAGGCTTTTCAACTATGAGAAAGTGGGCGTGCCTCGTAAGGTGGGAGATAAGTACTTTATTACTAGGAATAATGGTTTACAAGACCAAAGCGTGGTTTATATCTTCGATGAACTCGGTGGCGAGGAACGTGTTTTCCTAGATCCGAACTCAATGAGCGAGGATGGAACTATAACGGCTTCACTGGGAGGAGCGTCGGACGATGGTAAATACGTATCCGTTATAAAAAGCGAGGCGGGATCAGATTGGCAGGAAATCCACGTGATGGAGGTTGAGACGGGAAAGGAACTAGAGGACGTCCTCAAATGGGTGAAATTCAGCGGTACGAGTTGGGTAGGAGAGGGTTTCTACTATAGTAGATACCCCGAGCCGGAAGGAAGCGCTCTAAGTGCGGAAAATACTTTTCATAGCGTTTACTTTCATAAACTTGGGACGCTTCAATCTGAGGACGAACTTGTTTTCATGGACGAAAACGAACCAAACCGCTACCACTTTGCATATGCAACAGAGGATAATAAATATTTGGTTTTAAATGTATCGACTGGGACTGATGGGAATAGCTTATTTATTAAGAATCTTGAAGTTGATGGCTCTGCTGATGGCGGAGTGAAGTGGGAGGTGTTAGTTGATGGATTCGATGATCATAGTTCGGTTGTGGAGGTTATCGATGGACGGGTTTTATTGCTCACGGATATTGACGCCCCGAAGTATAGACTCGTATCTGTTGCTACGGACGGTAACTTGGCCGATAGAGGTTCATGGGTGGATGTGATTCCCGAATCAGAGCATTTGTTAGAGTCGGTGGTCGCAAGTGCAGGTAGTTTGTTCGCTACTTCACTTCGAAATGCGTGCCACGCAGTAGCTCAATACGATCTAAATGGCGAGAACCCCTTCGAGCTGGAACTGCCTAGTTCGGTCGGGACAGTGGGAGGATTCGGCGGTAAAATTGGGGCCGAGGAAGTTTTCTACGCCTTCACCTCGTTTACTCACCCCACGTCAATATATCGTTTCGATGCGATCTCGAAAAAGAGTGAGCTATTTAGTGCACCCGATGTGAGGTTCAAACCGGAGGGATATGAAACGAATCAGGTTTGGTATGAGTCAAAAGACGGGACGAAAATCCCAATGTTCATAGTTCACCGAAAGGGACTTTTACTCAACGGCAAGAACCCGACGCTACTATACGCATACGGGGGGTTCAATATCAGTTTGACGCCTAGTTTCAGCGCCTCTACCATCGTTTTCTTAGAGCGGGGAGGTGTTTACGCGATGCCAAACCTAAGAGGAGGAGGCGAATTTGGCGAGGATTGGCATAGAGCAGGAATGCTTTTAGATAAGCAGAACGTGTTCGACGACTTTATCGCTGCAGCCGAGTATTTAATATCTGAAAAATACACTTGTTCGGACAAGCTAGCTATAGAAGGCCGCTCTAACGGTGGGTTATTAGTAGGAGCTGTGATGGCGCAAAGACCAGAACTGGCTGCCGTTGCATTTCCTGGAGTAGGAGTTATGGATATGCTCAGATATCACAAGTTTACTATTGGATGGGGGTGGATTCCTGAATACGGATGTGCTGATAGCTCGGCAACGGATTTTAATAATCTTCTATCATTTTCACCTGTGCATAATCTAGTTGACGGAACGTCTTATCCAAGTACTATGGTAAGTACGTCGGATCACGATGATAGAGTTGTTCCCGCTCATTCATTCAAGTTTGCTGCTCGACTTCAAGCCGCTCATAAAGGTGAGCGGCCCGTATTAATTAGAATTGAGACGAATGCGGGGCACGGTGCAGGTAAGCCCACGTCGAAAGTTATCGACGAGCAAGCGGATAAATGGGCATTTCTTTTTCACGAATTAAACTAGCTCTAGCTATCGAGCAAGTATCTTGTGCCTATGATTAGTTCTAAGTACCGTATTTCATTAGCGTTTATAGTTTTAGCGTTCGGTTTCATTACCGGTTTTTCAGCCCAAACCACTTCTCGTATTCAAGGTTCCGTTTCTGATTTCAGTTCGGGCGAGCTAATACCGGGAGCTACGGTGCAAGTTGTTTGTGATGGGGTAGGCGTAATTGCTGTTCCGACTGATTTAGATGGTGGATTCGATATTGAAGTGAGGGGGTATTCTATGTGCGATTTGGTATTTTCCTTTGTCGGTTATGCTAATAAAGTAGTCGCAATCACTTCGGTTATAGATCGAGGAGGTGTAAAGTTGTGGATTCGTCTTAAAGACGAATCGCAAAAAATAGGGATGGCTGTTGTTTCTGCAAGTATTTCAGAGCGAGCCGTAGAGGAGGAAGTAGTCCCTATCGAAGTTATAAAGCCGTACTTGGCTGCTAACTCGAATGCTGTCGGACTTAAAGATGTGGTGTCTAAAACGTCAGGAGTTTCGATTATGGACTCGCAAGTAAGTATTCGTGGAGGTAGTGGATATAGCTATGGTGTGGGTTCGCGCGTTTCTCTGCTTTTAGATGGAATGCCATTGTTGTCGGGTGATCTGGGTGAGATTTGGTGGTCGTATTTACCTATGGAGCATATAGGCCAAATCGAGGTTATTAAATGCGCCGCCTCCTCTCTATATGGAACTAGTGCCTCGAACGGAGTAATACATTTTAGAACAGTTTGGCCTGGATCTACGCCAGAAACCTATGTTCAATCATTCAACGGGATTTATAGCGACCCCGCTGTTGAGTCGTGGAGATGGTGGGATCATAGCTATTCCCCTGTTTTGAACGGCGCGTCAATTTCGCATAGACAATCATGGGATAAAGTGGACTTAGTAATAGGAGGGAACGTCTTGTCTGATAAAACGTATTTATCGTCTGGCCACGAGCAAAGGGCTCGCTTCAGTTCGAAACTTAGATTTAGGCCCAAAGGAAAGTTCATATTTGGTCTAAGTGCAATAGCGCAATACCAACAAATGGGCAGATTTATTCTATGGGAAGATTATGAAACGTCTGCGTATCTGCCTATGAATGGTACATCTAGCCAGGATATGTGGTTTAATGTGAATATTGATCCTTGGGTGACCTATACGGGTTCAAAGGGTGGTTCACATAAGCTTACAAATCGATTCTATCGTACTTCTAGATACAATTCTGGCGGCGAAGTAACTATGGCGAGTGATTTATTTATGTCTGAATATAAGTATTCGAAAGTAGTTAGTGACCATTTTGAAGCACAATTCGGGAGTTTTTTGAGTGTTCAATCCGCTCATAGTGCTATGTATCCAGATGCTGCTCTTATCACTTTAAATCCTGCTGTTTTTGGCCAAATTGAGGGACATCACGGAAGGTTGCGCTCTGTTGTCGGAGCACGCATTGAAAAGAATATTACTCCCGGATTTTTTGAAGAATCTTCAGGGCCAGTTTTAAGAGCTGGTATTAACTACGAAATAAGCCCGGGAACTAACTTCCGTGCATCATATGGTCAGTCTTATAGATTCGCTTCTCTTGCTGAAAAGTACTTTGAAGCAACCCTCACAGATGGGATTGATATTGTAGGAAATGTTGATTTACAGAGCGAGTCGGGGCTTAATTTAGAAGCAGGTATCAAGAAGAAGCTCAAGATTGGAGATAGGGTGATTTATCTTGACGCATCGATGTTTATGCTGCAGTTCGAGAATATGATTGAGTACACATTGAGACCTCAGCTTGACTCAGCGGGTAGCATTATCATAGATGAAGGGGTTCTTCAATTCTATTTCCAAGCGCTTAACATCGGTAAGAGTAGAATTTCTGGTTTCGAGTGGTCTGCGAATGGAGAGATGGATATTGCAGGCGTTCCCGTTCGTGTATTCGGTGGCTATACCTATCAATATGCTGGTGACCTATCTCGTGATACATCCCAAATCAATTTCACCTCTTACTTCGATAATTTCATGGATAGCTTCGGAGAGACGAGGGATTCTTTAGTTACAGCAGGATCACTATTGAAATATAGAAATAGTGGCTCATTAAAGTTAGATGTAGAAGCTGATTTCGGTCCCATTACGCTCGGCTTAGCTGTTAATAAGGAGGATTACATTGATGAAATAGACTGGTACTTCAACGAATTAGTATCCGGTCTCGCAAACTTCCGAGAGCAGTTTAATCAAGGATTCTCTTCTCTTGACGCCCGCTTCATTTATGAAACGAAGAAAGACGTTAGATTCTCCGTTATTGTATCAAACCTGAAAAACGAGATCGTTTCAAGCCGACCAGGAATTCTTAGCGCGCCACGACGATTCGTACTAAGATTCGACTACAAGTTTTAAATCGCGATATAAAAAACCCAGTTCTGTTACCGGTTCAACACTACTTATCTAGGATATCGCGTAAACGGTAACATTCCTTCTGCGTCCAATCCCTCACTTCTACAATGAGCTTTTCGGCGTCATCGCCCTTGAAAACGGGCCCGAAACTTACATGCGTATCGATGTATCTACTACCGAAATGTCTACAAGCGTGTGGAATGAACCATTCATTTCCTACCCAAGCAATGTTAGTGTTTCTGTATTCAATGGCCGCGGGAGCGATTTGGAACCCATTTTCTGCACAAGTGTAGAAGATGCCCTTCCTGTAAGGCAGTAGGTCAGGCCCTTTGTGAGTAGTTCCTTCAGGAAAAATAACTACCCCATATCCGTTGTCGAACCTCTCCTTAACAGCTGCCCGTGTCGCTTTACGGCTTTCTTTTTTATCTCTTTTAACCCAAATTGTTCCAAGCGCCGTAGCACCCCATCCGATAATAGGCCAAGCTTTTGTTTCATGCCTAGCAACAAAAACAACGGGGAAAGACGTAGGTAACACTATAGCATCAAGGTAAGATCTGTGATTACCCATTACAACCGATGGTTCTTTAGGGGGTTGTCCATGCCAAGTTATTCTAACTCCCATAATAATGTGTGTGCCTCTGAGGAAAAGTCTAAAAACTGAATGAGCAACTCTTTGCCTAGCTTGTTCTTTTCTGCCTAAAATAAAGCTCACTAATAAAATGAGTAAAATTCCTAATGTGCATAAAAGAGCCCACAAAGGAAACAAAACTAATCGTACAAATACTCGAATTGCTTTCAAATCTTAGTCTTTAAATTTATTAATAAAGTGCCTAATAACCCGCTCTAAAGTCGGCCCGAAGTTAATACAAGGAGAGTTTATGAATTATGTGTTTGAATTTTCTGGGTAAATCCACCTCGATTTTTATCCCCTCACCGGTGATTGGATGGTTGAAAACCAACCCAGTGCAAGCTAGAAACAGTCCTTGTCCGGTGTATTTATTTGTTTTACCATATAAATAATCACCCACAATTGGATGTCCCGAGATTGCTAAGTGACGTCTTATTTGATGCGTTCTTCCGGTTTTCGGATTGACTTTTACTAGTGATGCGGTTCCGTATATGGGCCAATTAGTGCTTCCCACAACTTCTACTTCAGAGATTGCTTCTTTATCGTCTATTTTAATTTGAATAGTAGCTTTTGAAAACATGGGAGTATCTGCTACTAGCGCGATATAATTTTTAATGATTTCTCTTTTTGAAAACGCTTCACTCAAGATGCCAGCAGCAGTTAGTGTCTTTGCAAAAATGACTGGTCCATGAGTTGCTTTATCAAGTCTGTGAATTGCAATAGGCGTGATGAAGGAATCTTTTAAATTGCTTTTATATAGAATGTTAGAGTATGTTTTCTCAAGTGTAACTTTATGATTGCCTTTTGTAATTATTCCGCCTCTCTTAACGACACATGCGCAATATTCATCCTCCCAAATAACATCTTTATTCTTGTTTTCGATATCTGTAATTCTACATTCAATTTCAGTGTTTATAACCTCTTGTTTCAGATATATTTTATCACCGATTGCAACTAAAGTAGCCGTGGTAGCAACCTTGCCTTTTACGTAAAATCGTCCATTAATAATTGCTTTTTTAACTGATTTTCTAGAAGGAAGAGCAGAGAACTGACCGATAGCTCCCTCTTGGAGACGTTTCTTTTCGGCCACAAATGGGGCGTGCTTCCATTTCGAAATAATTACCTCAGTCATGTTGCAAATTAGACGCATCTGCCTCAAAATGTTGCATCTTGAATCACTTCATTTAACTTTGTAGTATTAAATTAATAATTGTCTTTAAATTTTTGCATGAAGCTCTTTGTTGCTAAACTCAATCGTGAAACCACAGAAAATGATTTGAAAGAACATTTCAGTCAGTTCGGTGGAGTGGTATCTGTTAAGGTTGTAACTGATCGTGAAACTGATCAATCTAAATGTTTTGGTTTTATTGAAATGGATTCTAATGAGGCGGGTGATGCTGCTGTCGAAAACCTGAATGGTCAAGATTTCATGGGATTCAGGATGGTTGTTAAAGAAGCAGAGGATAAGCCAAGAGCTCCAAGGCCATCTTCTGGAGGAGGACGACCAGGAGGAGGTTCAGGATTTTCAGACAATAAACCTATGCCTAGCCGAGGTGGGTCATCTGATACGAAAAGTGATCAAAGTGCACCCAAGACTTTTTCAAACCATACTACTAAAAAACGTCCCTCAAATAGAAAAGGTAAGAGTGGCCCAGATAAATATGCTGATGGTGCAAGAACACCTCAACATGCAAAACGACCTAAGTCAAATCGAAACCAATGGTTAGATGATTTGGAGGATTTTTAATTAAATAATTATCCATAAAGCTTTAATGGAGATTTCGATTATAATTGTCGAAATCTCCATTTTTTTGCGTTTAGTCGACAAAAAGCAATATTTAGTCGAAAAATGATTTTTATCATATATTTGTTTATGTATTAGTTTAAATATTTGATAACAAGTGTTTTATCTATCTATATTCCAAGCGCCCTTATGGGATTAGTCGATGATAACTAAAGATTCATCGAAGAAAATGTAACTTTTATATGTGATTTGTCGTTTTTTTGAACTATATTTCAAGGTTCCATTCTTTCTAAATCATGAGTCGTACAATATTACTTCTTCTCCTATCGGTACTTACATTTCACATGTTTGGCCAAACGGACGTACCTGGGTGTACAATTTCTGTTGCTTGTAACTTCGATCCCGCAGCCACCGTCAACGACGGTAGTTGTGATTTTGTCAGTTGCTATTCGCTCGGTTGTACAGATCCTACCGCCTGTAACTTCGATCCGGCTGCCGCAATCAATGACGGTACCTGTGATTATTTATCATGTCTCGTTTCGGGATGTATGAATACACTCGCTTGTAACTATGACGCCTCTGCAGAGACGAGTGATGGTTCTTGTGAATTTACATCTTGTGCAGGATGTATGGACCCCAATGCTCCTAACTATGACATCACTGCTACCATCGATGATGGTTCTTGTGAGGCGATCTTAGGTTGTTTGGCACCTGAAGCCTGTAACTATAATCCAGATGCGACTCAAGACGATGGATCTTGTGATTACACCTCATGTTTGGTTTTAGGATGTGTTGAAGCTACTGCTTGTAACTATGACTCTACAGCTGATATAAGTGATGGAACTTGTACTTATGCTGCTGAAGGTTATAACTGTGCTGGAGAATGTTTAATTGATACTGATGGAGATGGCGTTTGTGATCAGTTTGAGATTTTTGGTTGTGATGACCCACTTGCAACAAACTACTCAACTTTAGTTACTGAAAACGATGGTTCTTGTACTTACCCTATTCCTGGGTGTATTGATTTTGAAGCTTGTAACTTCGACCCTGCTGCTGATATAGATGACGGTTCTTGTGAATTCACTTCATGTGCTGGTTGTACTCACCCAGATGCTTGTAACTATGATATAAACGCGATTTACTCAAGTGATACTTGTATTTACCCTTCTTTCGGATATGATTGTGATGGAAACTGTTTAGTAGATACTGACGGTGATGGTGTTTGTGATCCGTTTGAGATCGTAGGCTGTCAAGATGTTACAGCTTGTAACTTTAACGAATTAGCAACTGATCCAGGTTCTTGTTCATTCCCACTAACTAACTACGATTGCTTAGGAAATGACCTTCGCCCTATTTTCACAAACGCTCCTGCTGATGTGACTGTTCAGGGATGGAATGTGCCAGTTCTTGAAGAAGCAGTAGTTGAATCTATAGTTTCTCCTTTTGCTGCTGCTTATGAGAGCCAGTACTTTGGAAACGATTGTTATTCAACGAATTCAACTCCAACTATCCTTACTTTAACTGAAGTGAGAATTGACGGAAACTGTATTCACGATTACACTTTATTCCGTTCTTGGTCAGCAGTTGATTGTGCGGGATACAGTTCTATTCACTACCAAACTATAACTGTAGTTGATGTTGTGCCTCCTACCTTAGAGCTGCCTGTTGATATGACGGTTTCATGTGAAGACGTAGCAGGAACATTTTTTGGTAATGCAGCTTCAACTGATGATTGTGGAAATTCTACAATTGAAGTAGTTGAGTCTATAGTTGCTGGAGCTTGTCAGGGTTCTTACGAAATACATAGAACATTCACTGCTACGGATCCTTGTTTAAACACAACTACTGGGACTCAGGTTATTACTGTAGTTGATGACATTGCGCCAGTAATCACTCTTCCGGCTGATTTCACTGTTGAGTGTTCTGATAACATAACTTTACTACCTGCCTCTGCTACCGATAACTGTGGTTATCACACTATTTCTTTAATAGAACAAACTCTTCCTGGTACTTCAATAGGAAATTACACAATCGCTAGAATTTTTACTGCAACAGATGATTGTGGTAATTCTTCTTTGGCAACTCAGATTATTACAGTTGTTGATACAACTGCACCAGATTTAGTTGTTCCTTCAGATTATACCGTTGAGTGTTCTTCTACTATTACTTATGATGCTGCATATACTTCAGATAACTGTGGTACTGTTGAATTGACTTTGGTTGAGGAGACAATTCCTGGGAACGCCTCTGGAAATTACACTATTGTTAGAACTTTCACATCGACTGACGATGCAGGTAATGCTACAAGTTTGGCCCAAACCATTACTGTGGTTGATACAACAGCACCTGTTCTAAGTACACCGGCTGATTATACTGCTGAGTGTTCGGATGCGATTGCTCTTGATGACGCGACTGCTACCGATAACTGTGGAACTGTTTCTGTTTCCGTAGTTGATGTTAATACAGCGGGAAGTTCTGCAGGTTCATATCTCATAGAGCGCACCTTTACTGCAACTGACGATGCTGGAAATTCAAGTACCTCAGTACAGGTTATTACTGTAATTGATACGACTGCTCCAGTATTATCTATTCCTTCAGATTATACGGTTGAGTGTTCAGACGTTATTACTTATGACGACGCTACTGCAGTTGATAACTGTGGAACAGCCGTTGTTTCTGTAAGTGAGCAAACTATTGCTGGAAATGCAATCGGAAACTACTCGATTGTTCGCACCTTCACAGCTATTGATGATGCTGGAAATTTATCTTCAGCGACACAAACTATTTCTGTACAGGACACTACTGCTCCAGTTATTTCTGGAACTCCTGCGGATCTTACTGCTGAGTGTTCTAGTGTTCCTGCAGCAGCTGATGTAACGGCTACTGATAACTGTGGAACAGCTTCTGTTTCTCTTGACGAAGTTTCTGCACCTGGTGCTTGTGACGGAGAATACACATTAACTCGTACTTGGACTGCAACTGATGATGCTGGAAATGCTTCTACATCAACTCAAACTATTAATGTTGTTGATACTACTGCTCCTGAATTTGCTGCTCTTGCGGATTTAGCTCTTTCTTGCTCTGATGCAATTTCTCTACCTGAACCTACCTTGTTAGGTGGGTGTAGTGCTGAGTCATTCACAACGGATGAATCAACGATTCTTGGAGATTGTGCTCAGTCTTATTCAATTGTAAGAACTTTCACAGCGACGGACGCTTGTGGTAATACTACTACTTTAATTCATACGACTTCTATTACTGACGAGAATGCTCCGACGGTGGTGAGCGGTCCTTGTTTTGGTCTAAGCTGTGCTGCTACTGTAAATGAGTTGCTAGGGGAGACCTTGCCGATTGCGGATATTACGATTACGGATGATTGTGATGCTGCGGCGACCTGGTCTTCAAGTGATGCGCCTGCTTCTGCTGCTGATGCGCTTGCTTTAAACCTTGCTGTAGACCAAACCGCTACTGCTCGCACATTCACTCTAATTGACGAATGTGGTAATTCTGTTTCTTACGTTCAGTTTATTGTAACAACATTCGCTATTGAGGGATGTACTGATTCTGCGGCCTGTAACTATAACGGAGACGCGAATACTGAAAACGGATCTTGTGATTTCTGTTCGTGTGGAATTAACGTTTGTGGCTGTATGGACGATACCGCTTGTAACTACGATGCCTCTGCTGCATACGACGACGGTTCTTGTGAGTACGCTCAGCCTTGGTATGATTGTGACGGTGTTTGTTTAGACACAAACGGTAACGGTCTATGTGATATTAACGAGATCGGATGTATGGACTCTGCCGCTTGTAACTACGACCCAACTGCTTTAGTTGACGACGGAACTTGTGATTACTGTAACTGTCCAGCTCCAACTTTCACTTCTTCAATCCCAGGATATGGAATTGAAATTGAGCTAGTAACAACTCATGAGTTTGGTGCATTAGCTGGTCAATCTACTTACCGCCTCTACATAACGACACCTAACACTACAGATGTAATTACGTCTGTTACAGGAAACGATGAATTCCCATTCTCTCTTGCTACCACTACATCTTTCTACCAAAACGTATTTGGTTCTTCTGTAGCTACTTCAATTAGCCCTGCAATGATTTTCGTTGCTCCAGATGTAGCTTACGACTCATGGGTAACTATCGGTGCTACTAGTTCAGCTGATGACGTTGATGGAAACATTAACTTAATCCCTGGAGATTGGATTATCGATTTCGAGCAAGGAAACAGCTTTACTGTTAACGACCCTATTGGTAGCGGTTGGTACATTATCCCACCTAGTTCTGTTAACGGAATTAGTGGTTCGGATAATAAAGTTCTTCTCACTCAGCTTACTACTGACGGTAATATTAGCGGTTCATTCCGTGTGCAAGTCTTCCCTGATGGAGACCAAGTCAATGATGACCGCGTTGACTTAACATTCAGTCAAGCTCCTCTTGGTTCATACAGCTGTCCTATTATCGTAGACGGTCCATCTGCACTAACTCTTGAGTGTTCAGATGATCTATCTATTTCCTCTCCGGCTGACTTCACTGTCTACACCGCTGAGGCAATCGGATGCGACCCATCTGACATCACCGTTTCTTTAATTTCGGAAAACATCACTGCAGGATCTTGTCCTAACGCTTACACGATTACTCGCGTTCTCGGTATCACAAACTGCACTGGCTCAACTACTAACTTCGACCAAATCATTACGGTGGTCGACACAACGTCTCCAGTTCTAACTATCCCAGCTGATTACACGGCAGAGTGTTCTGACGCTCACCCTATGGATGCAGCTACAGCTACAGATAACTGTGGCGAGGTAACTATCGACCTAGTCGAGGCTACTACTGCGGGAGCTTGTGCAGGCGACTACACAATCACTCGTACGTTCACAGCTACTGATGACTGCGGCAACGCTACTAGCGCAACTCAGACGATTACTATTATAGATACCACTTCTCCAGTACTTAGCATCCCAGCTGATTACACGGCAGAGTGTTCAGAAGCTCATCCTATGGATGCAGCTTCAGCTACTGATAACTGTGGCGAGGTAACTATCGACCTAGTCGAGGCTACTACACCGGGAGCTTGTGCAGGCAACTACACAATCACTCGTACGTTCACAGCTACTGACGACTGTGGCAACGCAACTATCGCTACTCAGACGATCACGATTATAGATACTACTTCTCCAGTACTTTCTATCCCAGCTGATTACACAGCAGAGTGTTCGGACGTTCATCCTATGGATGCAGCCTCAGCTACTGATAACTGTGGAGAGGTAACTATCGACGTTGTCGAGGCTACTATTGCGGGCGCTTGTGCAGGAGACTACACAATTACTCGTACGTTCACAGCTACTGACGACTGCGGCAACGCTACATCGGCTACTCAGACGATTACTATTATCGATACTACTGCTCCAGTACTTAGCATCCCAGCTGATT
>JYMV01041562.1_pt1 | contig 30170 bp, 28 predicted proteins | sample 338911 | NCBI WGS metagenome assembly JYMV01 (sample SAMN03354496, study PRJNA234377) | hydrothermal vent metagenome | biome: Deep sea; feature: Hydrothermal plumes at the Eastern Lau Spreading Center, Western Pacific Ocean; material: Seawater | place: Tonga | collected 2009 | depth 2000 m m
TATTGTTTCAAGAATATTTTCTCTTATATTTCCAGTAACCTCAAATCTCTCCTAATTTTTCACAATTAATTCACAAAGTATTGTTGCTTTAAAATATATTCGCATTTTATAGAATTAACTAAGGTAGGCATGTCAAAACTTGATCAGTTTACAGGGAAAATCAGCTAATCAAGGTTGGCAGGGTAACAAAAATTAGACCTACATACTAGGCATAAATTGATTCCTGAGAAATTTAACCATAATGTTAATAGAAATTATGGGTTGGTTCACCTTGGCTGGGAAATTAGCTAACTAGCGTATCTTCAATGCCAAAGATAAAATGAAAAGTTGCCTAAATCTGCCTAGGAAGATAGTCCAACATAGTAAATAGTTTTTATACTCTCTTCTACAATCAAGATTTTCCTGATAATTACTCTGCAAAAACCTATATACCGGTTTTCATCATGTTTATAATCTTCCATGATGAAAATACGTAGCTATACCTCTTGAAATATGCTCATTTTGTCCCTACCATAAAATTGAGCACGACAAGTTTTCCCAGGTAAACAGCTGCCAGCGTCAGAATTACTGTGCCCACCATATTTAATCCAAATAACATGTTTTCGTTCTGCTCTAACAACCGAAAAGACTCATAACTGAATGTGGACATTGTGGTAAATGATCCAAGAAGACCAATGGTCCAAAAAATTCGAATCTCTTCACTAAAAAGTCCCGCATGCTCAGAAAGGTACATTATCAGGCTCAAAACCAAGCTGCCTATAAAATTCACAACAAGCGTTCCCAGGGGGAAAGTAAGAGCACCGCTTTGGACCCACCCACTGATCCAATATCTCAATATACCTCCTATAAAACTACCAATACCGATTATCAGCCACAACGGCATTTACTCCCCCCTTTCATAGATAAAAATTTTTCCCGGTTTGAAAACATATGTCACTGAATGCATTTTGCTCAAAAAACTTACACCAAACTATCATTTGCAGATTAATTGGGCTATTTTACGCTATTTTATTTCAGACCAATATCGTTGTTTCATAGAGCTGTTTGAAAAGTCTTTTCTTTCGTTTTTAACTACTTTGCTCTTCCTCCACGCTATGACCCGTATTTTAATGTCTTTAATGATTGGTCTAATTGAATATGACTGCCCAGAAGAATAAAAATATCCCCAGACTGGACAACAAGTTTTGGATCAGGGTTAGGCTGAGGCTTGTTTTTGCTTACAACGGCAACGACAACCGCCCCTGTTTTAGACGGAATATTTATGTCCCCTACCGTTTTCCCACAAGCCCAGCTCTCTTCTAACACCAAGTAAGACTCCGTAAGGGTAGCCGTCAAATAGGTTGAAAACTTCTTCAGACTTTCTGTATTTAAAGCTAAACCCCGAAACATGCTATAACCTTCCAACCGGATCAATTCCACCTGTTGCTCAATAATATTATTAGGAATATGATAGTCTCGTAACACTCTCGAAAAAATCTCTATAGACGTCTCAAATTCTTCTGGAATTACCTGGTCCGCTCCCGCATTTTTAAGTTCCTCAACTTGATCAATTCGTCGAGTTCGGACCATGATAATAGCTTGAGGATTAATCTTTCGTGAAAGACGAACCGTTTTTTCCGTAACAGCGTAGTCTGAAATTTTTAAAACTATCATACGAGCATCCCTTAAGCCGGCTCGAATCAATGTTTGCTCTTGTGCACAATCACCATAAAGAGTAGTGATTCCTTCCGTTAAAGCTCTTCTTATCCGCTCACCATCCAATTCTAAAACCACAAAAGGGATTTTCGCTTCAAGAAGTACTTGGGCAAGTGTCCTGCCACCAACGCCATATCCAACAACAACAACATGATCTTTAAGCTTAGGGTCCTTATTATCGCTGGAAGTGCTTTCTTTAGACTTCCACTTAGAAAACAACTTAATTGAAAGTCCGGTAGAAACCTGGATCAGCAGCGGTGCCAAAAGCATAGAAAGAATGGAAACGATAAGTAATAGCTGATACTGATGCGAGTCAAATAATCCTTGGTTTAAAGCCATCGCAGATAGGATTAGAGAAAATTCTCCAACTTGAGCCAGTCGCATACCGACCACAAAAGAAACCCTTAAAGGGATACGAACCAGCAAACAGGCTAAAGTGGCAAAGACTCCCTTAACTAGAACCACAAGAATAGTAAGTGCCAGACAAGTCAAAATAGAATTCGTAAATACATCTGTTTGCAAAAGCATACCAACAGAAATAAAGAAAATACTGCTGAAGTAGTCTCTCAGCGGCAAGATATCAAGAATAATCTGGTGGTTATATTCAGATTCAGAAATAATCATCCCGGCAATCAAGGCTCCCATAGACAGAGTCAAGCCCATTTCCTGAGATACCCAACCGGTGACAAGAATTATGAATACTACTGATAAGGTGAGATGTTCCTTATTACCTACACGGGCAATCCACGCCAAAACTTTCGGAACAATCAAACGAGCCAGAAAATAAATTGCTACTACTGCAATAAGTGATTTAGCCACCTCAAATACGAAGTCAAAACTAGTGTGAACTTCTGATTGACCAAGGAGAGGTAGAAGAAGCATAATTGGGACTACGCATAAATCCTGAAACAGGAGAATACCAATGCAAAGCTTTCCAGACAGTGTGTCTATCTCAGCGTTATCTGTAATCATTTTTAGAACAATTGCTGTGCTACTTAGAGCAATGATCAGGCCTAAAGCAATGCTTTGATTTTGTTGAAAGTTCATTTCTACAAAAACCAACCATACGGCAAGTGTAGTCATTCCTAGTTGAAGACCACCGGCCCCTAAGACTGAAGCTAAGTTTTTGAGTAATCGCCCGAGAGAAAACTCCAAACCAATCACAAATAAAAGCAAAACCACTCCTATTTCTGCCAGTTCCTTTACCGCTGAAACGTCTGAAATCAGCTTCAGTCCATGCGGCCCAATTAAAACTCCGGCAACTAGGTATCCCATGACCGAGGGAAGTTTGATTCGATGAAATACAATATTTATAGGCAGGGAAACTAATAATAAAAGAATGAGGTCTTCGATCAAGTGATGAACCATAAATCCTGCTAAGAGTTTGTTAATGAATCTAACTACGGAAAATTCACAAAGAATTTTAAACCAAAAAGAACTTCACTTTCTTCAAAGACACCCTTTTAACAAAATAGATTAATCGATCGTTAGATGTATAAAAAGCACCCTTTTAAAGAGAGCTTTTAAATAAAAGTAATGTCTCTATCTAGTTTAAAAACTTAAGTCCATTGAAAATTTTCTTATTCAAAGTAAGCGGCACCGCAGTCATCAAATTCTTTAATTTCAACCCTTTTTAAACGGGCATTATCACTATTTATCAAAGTAGACAACTCCTCAAATAGCCATCGAGAAATATTTTCAGCAGAAGGATTCTTCGAATCAAAAGGAGGGACTTCATTAATATTTTTATAGTCAAGACGACTTAAAATATCCACAACAGTTTTTTTAAGGATCATAAAGTCAACTCCCAGCCCAATCTTATCTAACTCCTTAGTTTGCACAGTCACGATTGCAGTCCAGTTATGACCATGGAGGTTTTCATATTTACCGTCATGATAGCGAAGCTGGTGTGCAGCCGAAAACCCCGTTTTTACCGTCACCTCATACATTAAAAACACCCTTTCTTGTAAGTTTAACCAAGTACCCTCTCAATACTTTTAAATGCTGTGTCAACCATAGTCTCTATTTCTTTATTTGTGATAATCAAAGGCGGTATAAAATAAATAACATCTCCCAATGGCCTCATAAAAACTCCTCGCTTCAGCCCTTCAAGATAAATTTGATACCCCACACGGTCATTCAAAGGAAAAGTTTCTTTGTTCAACTTGTCACGAACCAATTCAACGGCAGCAATCATCCCTCTCTGCCTAAACTCACCGCACCACTTCAACTTATGAAACCTATTCCCCATTTCTTTTAGAAGTTCAATTTTAGGTTTCAGGCTTTTTAAAAAATTATCTTTCGTCAATAAGGATAAAGTTTCATTTGCACAAGCACAGGCTAAGGGGTTCGCCGAATAACTATGACTATGTATAAACATTTTTGTAGATGATGGTTCACCATAAAACGCCTGATATATTTGATCGCTGGTCAAAGTTGCTGCAAGCGGCAAATATCCAGAAGTAATACCTTTAGATAAACAGAGAAATGTGGGCTCCAGTCCATAGCTCTCACAAACAAAAAGAGAGCCCGTACGACCAAATCCAACTGCTACCTCATCATAAATCGTATGAATTTTGGAGTCATCGCAGGCCTCTCTTAGTTTTTCGAGGTAAACTGGAGAATACATTTTCATTCCGGACGCGCCCTGAACAAGTGGTTCGATAATTACCCCTGCAATAGTTCCTCTGCTTTTCTCAAGCGCTTTTTCCATAGGTTCAAAACATTCGGCCTTGCAACTTTCTGGTTTGAGGTCATATGGACATCGATAACAATCAGGACCTTGTACTTCAATATTTTCCATTAGGACATTTTCAAATCTTTCGCGAAATAAATTTATTCCACAAACCGACAAGGCCCCCAGCGTTTCTCCATGATAACTACCAGCAAGATAAATAAATCTCGTTCTTTTATTTTCTCCTATTTGTTGCCAGTACTGAAGACTCATTTTGAGAGCAATTTCTACTGAAGTTGAACCGTTATCGGAAAAAAAAACCTTCGTTAAGTTTGGCGGTGTCAACTCAACTAAAGACTCAGCTAGATCAATAGCAGGAGTATGCGTAATACCTGCAAACATTACGTGCGCCATCTGATCTAACTGATCCTTGAGCGCCTTGTTGAGACGTGGATGATTGTGACCAAATAGGTTTACCCACCAGGAGGAGATAACATCCATATATCGCTTACCATTTCTATCAATCAGGTAAACGCCATCACCTTTTTCAATAAGAAGAGGAGATACTGATTCATGCTCCTTCATCTGGGTACAGGGGTGCCAAATATTTTTGAAATCACGTTCTAGGTCGTAATTTTTTCTGTAGTCACTGGACATAAAAATATTTTTTTAAACTATAAATTATAACGCTGTGGGGAAAATTCGGATATTTCATCATCCAGAGTTTCTAAAATTGTTTCCACCATATAATCAGCCTGCCTAGGTGTTTGCAATATTCCGTTTCGATAATGCCCTGTGGAATAAAAAAGATTTTTATAACGAGAGCTTTTCCCCATAACGGGCATCAAATCTTCAGCAGCTGGGCGCAAGCCTGCCCAGCTCTCGATCAATGGAGCATCTTTAATGCAAGGTATTACCTGTGCCGCTCGATCAATCAGCCCTTGAATCACATTGTCTTCAATTATAGGATCGAAGCCCCGGTCCTCCATAGTCGTTCCCAAAACAAATCCCTTGCCTCCCCTCCATGGAGCAATATATGTCATCAAACCGTGAACTGTATAATCAAGTTGATCATCTTCCACCTGCACGCGACACATTTGACCCTTTATTGGTTTTAGTGGAAGTGATACATCAAGAGCATCCCCCAACTGCGATGACCAACTTCCAGAAGAAAGAATAAATTTTCGGCCTCGAACTTCCTGTGTATCCGCAACTACTGCCCCTATAGATGAAGAATCGCGAGTAAATCCGGTCACATTCTTTTCAAGAATCTCGACCCCCAGTTTCCGAGAAGCCGTTACAAGGGCATCATGCATTTCTCTATTGTTAACCTGACCTTCTCCCACCCATATTACTTCACCACAAGATTCTGCGAGTACGGGAGCTAACTGTCGGCATCTCTCAGGCGACCAAATTTGATGAGGAACATTTTCTTCACGAAAAAAACGAATTTGTTTTTCCCAACCGTTTACAAACGATGACGAAGGTATGAGGGAGCCCTTCATGGAAAGGTGAACAGGAACGCCACTTGTGCAAATTAAGTCTTCAATGAAATCAGGGTATTGCAAAAGAGACTCTCGACAGAACTTAAAAAATCTGTTTGCTTCGTCACATTCGCCGAAAGGAGCCAGCATACCCGCTGCAGCTCGGGAAGCCATAAGTGAATTCATAGGATCACCGAGAACTGCCAAGCTAATATCCGGCCGGCATTGCTTCAATCTAAATGCAATGCTGTGGCCAATGACTCCAGCACCAATAATCACTATGTCAAATAAACGCTGCTTCATGAATTAAAGGAAGTTAAAATAGACATTCTATATGAGATCACTTGATCCTACCAGTACTGCTATTCTTTTCTTTTGCCCCGCAATATGCTATTTTTTAGTCACATGTTTTCGTATTGGAGAATAACTCGACCACGGCGAAAACGAGGCGTGGATTCTCCTATATTTTAATATTTTTTATAACCTATTTTTTGGAAAGTTTAGCCATGACTGATAACAAGGACAGCGAAACAACTACAGACTCTGAGTTCTCCAAAAAAGCTACTGCGCATATAGAACCTATCCTAAAATATTTGGACACAGAAGATGTTGCGGTCGAAAAAGATAAAATCAAAGAACTATTCGCAAAGCTATGGGAATATGAAGATGGGGAAAAACTGGATGCTGCAACTCAACGGTTGACCATTCTTGCCTTATTTATGTACTCGACCCATAATGTTCTTGAAGATTATAATATTAGAATTGATCGAGCCCGCCAATACATCACCCATGCCCTACATGAGTGGGTAAAACCCGAAATGGAAAAAGCTGCGGCCGATGAAAAAACATCGGCGAATCCGTTCAAAGCATTTGTCGATTCGAGTCAAAAAAATATTGACAATGTTTTTAGCTGGGAACATTTCATGCCCGATATCAAAAAGGCAAATGAGACTGAATTAAACCTCAAATTTAAAAAATGTTGGTTCGCGGAATTCTTCATACGCTTTGGTAGAGTAGATTATATCCCGACCGCTTGCGAGTTTGACAAAATACCAGCAGAGACAAGGAAGGATTACGTTGATTTAAAGCTAACCAATTTGTTCGCAAAACTTGGAACGCTTTGCCAGTTCAAATATACTCCAGTAAAAGACTAAATCTTTTCAGCAATTCGATCAAATTTCTTCCTTAAGGCGAGCCATCAGATCACTATAAATTAAATCTCCCTTTTTGCCATAACCTGATTAAAAATACATCAAGAGTCCCTTCGATTTATCCGCTTAATAGAGAATATAAATTAGTAGTGAAACCTGCATTACTCGACCCTAATGAAACCTGATGTCACTCTCATTATAACCAACTGGAACGGATCAGATCTCCTTAGAGAGTGTCTACCAACCGTTCTAGAGGCAGTGAGGTTCGACCGTAGTCATTTATACGAAGTAATAGTTATAGACGACTGCAGCACAGACAATAGCCTGAAAATCTTAGCTAAAGAATTCCCGGAAATACGTGCTGAAAAAACCCCAGAAAACCTTGGTTTCCAAGAAGCCAATAATTACGCGGTGAGTTTGGCAGAATCAAAAATTGTCATGCCCATGAACAACGACATTAAACTAGAACCAAAAGCCTTGCACTACCTCACTCAGCATTTTGACAACAAAGACACATTCGCAGTCAGTGGAAAAATTTTTGCATTTGATCAAACTACCTTTTTATATGGAAACAGGGGTGGCTATTTTCAGAAAGGGCATTTCCACCTTTATGAAAAACCACCAGAAGACAATAGCCAAACTCTGTTTGCATGCGGCGGTGCCTTCATGGTGAATAGACAAAAATACCTTGACCTAGGTGGCTTTGACTCGATGTACCACCCTCTGTATTATGAAGAAATTGATCTCTCCTACCGAGCACTCAAACGCGGATGGAAGGTTTATTATGAACCACTGTCCATCGCTTATCATAAAGTACAGGCTACAATCACTCGGCAAGAAAAACGCCGAGACATTTCTTTAATTTCCGCACGAAACAATTATCTTTTTGTTTGGAAAAATATCCTTGATCGATCTATGACACTCACATTTCTAGTTTATATTCCTCTCTTTTTATTACGTGATTTATTCCGATTAAAATCACGATTCTGGGTCGCATTTTATATGGCGCTTAAGAGACTCCCAAAAGCACTCCGAGGGCGCACCAAAGAACAATCAGATGCTTTATATTCGGACCGAGAAATTCTTGCTCGTATCAACGCAAACTCCAAACATCTGTGCTAAAAGCTATGCCCACAGTCGCCATTCATCCCAAAGCATCTATTTCTGATGGGATGGGACACATTTATCGCCAGATCAATTTAGCGAACGAACTAAAAAAACAAGGGTGGGAGATTTCTTTTTACATTCCCAACTTCGCGCCCGCTATTGATTTACTAGCCCAAGCGGGGTTTCCCCCAGTAATAACGGAACCCAAATCCCCCATAGCCGAATATTTCGATAAGTTTTTTGATTTTGTTATTCTTGATATGCAGGACACAACTGAACCATTAGTTTATTCAGTAAAAAAATGCACTCGTTGGATCGCTAGTTTTGAAGATTTGGGGATAGGACGTAATCATGTGGATATTCTTATAGACAGTAATTTAGCGCCTTCGGAGACCAAAAATCTTCCTCCTTCTACGAGAGGATTATTTGGCACAGATTATTCCGTATTGAATCCAGATTTTTCTGATTATCATACCCGGTCACGGCATTTTGGCACCTCCCTCCAGTCGGTATTGATAAGCATGGGAGCTACCGATCCAAAAAACCTGGCCCTCCCGCTAACTAGGTTCCTACTTCAAGAAAAACATGACCTGAAGTTAACGGTTCTAATTGGACATAACGCGACCATCATACCTGAACTTAGTAAACTCTCAGCCCAATTCGAATCATTAAATGTTCTAGGCCCGATATCCAACATGGCTCAAACTTTATGGGAGCATGACGCGGTGATTTGCTCTGGCGGCGTAACCCTCCACGAGGCTATAGCGGTGGGCACCCCAGCCTTTGCCGTAAACCAACTGGAGCACCAGCAAACCAAGGCCCAATTTGTAGAAAACTCAGGTGCCGCGATCAATTTAGGTCTAGGTAATCAGTACGACGCAGAGAAACTCCGCAAAGCCCTCAATTTTAGAAAACCAAAACTAGAGTCAATGAGCTTACAAGCAAAGCAATTGATCGACGGACGCGGCATTTTCCGCGTTATTGATACCATGGGCAAGTTGATTAAGATATAACTTGCTTGAAGCAGCGAATATTTTACCGAGTATGAGCTAACAAAATCTTTGATTCTAAAATCAATGTATTTCCATTAGCATTTTCTTCAGCCACTTTAAAATGTTTGGCAGCATCTCCATGGTCACCTAGTTTATCTAATGCCAATGCCTCATTAAAATGGATCTCCCCTATTTCTGACTGAATTTTCCCGGCTTCTCGAAAATGTTTCAGGGCTATATCGAAATGTCCCTCTTTATAATGTGAAATGCCTTCTTCGTTATGGGTGTTTGCTTCTGGATCCGATTCTGCTGGCAAATTCAAAGGCCCCTCAGGAAGGCTCGCCAGAACATCTTTACTCACTTTAGAATCGGGCACCTTGGAAGCATCTTTTTCGCCAGAACACCCTATGCCAAAAACAAAAACCATCAATACCAGGGAAAAAATTATCTTTTGCATGTAAATTTCTCCTTAATTTAGGATAACTAAAGGACGACTCATTCGCTTACAATCGACAGCCATTACTAACCATTAATGCTAACGTCTCTTGATTGCATCGATAAGCTCGTTGGTTTGGGAAGCAATCTCGTCGATCCGAGAAGAAATTTCAGCAACACGTGAGTAAAATTCATTAATGCGTGAAGAAATCTCGGTGGTCTGATTAGAAATTTCAGAAAATAATTTCCCCATCTCCCCATTGTAAAAATCATACAAAACAAATTCTAGGACTGAAAGGTTAAGAGCGATCCAAAAAAGAGAAAATGCAATGACCGTTAGAACAAATTTTATGTATTTATCTTGGCCCATGACAACCTCCTAAAAAAATATAACCGAACCCGCGACCAGATTATACTCTTCTTAAATTAAGCAGGCGAACCATTTGCGCGGTTAAAAAAAATCCAGAAACCGTTATTTAATAGCCGAAATGATATTCATATTCATTACTATTGTACCAAGAATATTCTTTATTCCTTTTTCATATTTTGTTCATCAAGCATAATAGAGTTATCAGATTGGTCTAAAGTTGCCCAAAGCTAAGAATAAAGGAGATAAAGTGCAAGGTGATAAAGAGATATTGGATGCTTTGAACGAGTGTCTGATGGCGAAACTAACTGGAATAAATATTTATTATATCCATTACATGATGCAGGAAGATTGGGGTTATAAAAAAACAGCCTCTCATTCCAAGGATGAGTCGATGGGTGAAATGAAGCACGCCCATAAGATTATCGAACGAATCATTTACCTTGATGGTGTCCCTAACATGTCCAAGTATGACGAAGTTCTGGTTGGTGACGACGTTGAGGCTCAGTTAAATAATCAGTACACGATAGAATCAAAACATGTTAAACGGCTAAATAAGCACATGGCCCTTTGCCAGGACAAAAATGATTATGGAACTAAGGAAATGCTCGACGGTATACTAGAAGATACGGAAGAAAGTTGTGATTGGCTGAAAACTCAGTTCAACCGTATAGCTTATATCTAATCTTTAGTCGGTCATATCAGCTTTTTGGGAGGTGAGTCCAAAAAAAGAGGGGAAATAGAGGAAGATGGCTCCCCATATTGGGGAGCCGGAGAGAAAAAAACATTGGCTTTCGCTTTGGCATGCCACAGTTGAGATCTTGGGAGATCCAACCGTTGGAGGAGGCAATGCCAATTCGAATCTTCAACCTTATATCAAGCAATCTTCATGCCACTGCCTCGCCATGCAAAAAAAATAAAATATACCCATATTTACAAATACTTATGAGGGCCTATGGTGACAATTTCATCTGGTTTACCCAAAAAGCGAAGGAAATTTTGTCCCTCCTGTCAAAATTTCTCTATATTTTCAAAACATTCTTTTTTTGAATACATCATAAAGTCCGCAAAAATACCCCTAAGGTTTCCGTCAAATTCGATGTCGCTTTTTGGCTTTGGCTCCGCAAGGATATAAGGTTTTTTATTACATGTGGGTGCGTGGCAACATACCATCCGGCTTTACTTTTGGAGACCTTTCCTTCGTTATCGACAAATGAACTAGTGTTAAGCAAAGACTGTTCCATGGTATCGCTGATAGCTCTTACTGAAGCAAATGGAATGTTTTTTTCAATAGCATGGGCTATGAGTGACGATGTTTCCATATCCACCGCCAATGCTTTATGGCATGACCCTAGTTCTTGCTTAGTGGAAGAATCAGAAATGACTTGGTTCACTGTTATCAAAGTGCCCCTGTAAACCATTATTTTTTTCTGAGAACTCAGCCTATCAAATAAATCTAGTTCTTGTGAGTTCACAGGGTAACTTTTAGAAAAAGTAGCATCCTGGTCAATTTCTAAAATTTTATCAGCGATAACTAAATCTCCCACTTTTAACCTTAAATCCAGTCCACCAGCGTACCCTATTGAAAGAACTAAAGCCGGAACCGTTCTACTTAAAACTTCCTTCAGCGCACTCAAAGCACAATCTTTACCCATACCCGTTCGTACTAAAACAATACTGACTCCTTCCCAACTTCCAACCCAGACATCTACATGCCCTATCTTGAGTTGTTCTTTGACAATCATCAGTTTTCTAATCTGATTAATCTCTTCTCGAAGAGCACCCAAAATGAAAATCGGTTGATCCATTTTTTAAAGTTTAAATTTATAAATAATTTATTAAGAATTAAACAGTAAAGATGATGAAGACGCAAAGAAATAGTTTGCATTTATTAATTCGCCTTGCCTATTTTGCCAAGGGTGTGCTAGCGTGCTCGGTCGGACTTTGGAGAAAGCCATGGCTAAACAAAAATACATTATTCCAGTTCGCCCAACTGACAAGCTTGAACTTACCGTAGAAGGCCAAGGGTCCAGTGGAGACGGCATATGTAAATATAAGGGCTATACTCTTTTTATTCCGGGAGGCCTCCCTGGAGATCAAATTTTTGCCGAGGTCACAAAAATCACACCAAGATTTGGGATTACCCGCATTATCGAACAACGTTCTCCATCACCGGATAGAATAAAAGCCCCCTGCCCTGTATTTACGCAGTGTGGTGGGTGTAAACTACAGGACTTAAAATATAACAAGCAAATAGAGTTTAAGGTTAGTGTCGTCAGAGATGCTTTGAAACATATTGGAAAAATCGAATCACTTTCAATCGAATCAATTCCAGCAGAAAAAACCTACAATTACAGAAATAAGGGCAGTTTTGCCGTACAAAAACAAGCTGGGTTTCTTCGTATGGGTTTTTTTAAACAGGGTTCGCATGACGTAGTCAGCACCGAAAGTTGCGGAATTCTTCATGGTCAAATCAACAAGGCAAAAGAATTTGTTAGAGAACTCCTGATCAGACACCAAGTATCAATTTATGATGAAAAAAAACACCTGGGACTATTTCGTGAGTTGATAATACGTCACTCACCCCATACAAATCAATTGTTGGTTGGACTGGTAACTACTCCAGGAGATTTTCCTGAAAAATTCCTAACAGACCTAACCGCTAAGGATGCATGCAACGATCTAAATATTTGTGGGATTGTGCAAAATATTAATTCTCAAAAGACCAATGTGATTTTGGGAAAAAAAACGCGTGTTCTATGGGGCCAAGGAGAACTGAATGAACAGTTAGAAAAACTGAAGTTCCGATTGTCATTAACTTCCTTTTTTCAAGTCAATCCTGAACAAACACTTCAGTTATTTAAAATCATAGAAAAATGGACAAAAAATACCACTGGTCGAATTCTGGACACTTTTTGCGGAATAGGTGCTATCAGTTTATGGTTGGGACAATCCGGTCTGCGAGTGGTTGGCATTGAAGAATCGTCCCAAGCGGTGGAAGACGCACGCGCCAGTGCAAAAAAAAATAATATCGACTCCTGTTTTTTTATACAAGGAAAAGTTGAAGAACACATCAGAAAATTTAAAGGACAGGATATCGAAATAATAATTTTGGATCCTCCCCGTAAAGGTTGTTCAGAAAAGGTGATCCAAACGGTCTCTGAGATTAGACCCAAAAAAGTTATTTATGTCTCCTGCAACCCATCTACCCTTGCCAGAGATCTAGCACGTTTAGAAAATTACCATATCAAAAATATCGTCGTGATTGATTTATTCCCACAAACAAAACATGTCGAGACGGCAGTTTTATTAACATTGGATAGTTCTTAAAACCTTGCATTTTTTGGAGTACGAGGAAACGGAATAACATCACGAATATTTTCCATCCCCGTTACAAATTGGACCAACCGTTCAAACCCAAGACCAAACCCTGCGTGAGGAGCTGATCCAAATCGCCTTAGATCTAGATACCAATGGTAATCATCTGAGTTTAGATTTTTTGTTTCCATCCTGTTTATCAAAACATTGTAATCGTCTTCTCTCTGACTACCTCCAATTATTTCACCAAGTTTTGGCAAAAGAACATCCATTGCTCGCACCGTCTTACCATCATCATTGCCCTTCATATAGAAGGGTTTAATTTCTTCCGGATAATCATAAATTATGACGGGTTTTTTAAAAACCTCCTCACTAATATATCGCTCATGTTCGGATTGCAAGTTACTACCCCATTCCACTGAATAAATAAAGTTCTTTTTTGATTGCTCAAGTAATTGAACAGCTTCAGAATAAGAAATTCTTTCGAACTTGTTGTCAATAATTTCCTGATGTCTTGCAAGAATAGTTTTATCGATTTGTTTATTGAAAAATTCCAAGTCCTCCGGACAGTGCTCCAAAACGTCTTTGAATAAATAACGTAAAAAATCTTCTGCCAAGTTCATATCATCCTCAAGATCGTAAAATGCCATTTCTGGTTCTACCATCCAGAACTCTGAAAGGTGACGACTAGTATTTGAATTTTCAGCACGGAATGTTGGACCAAAAGTATAAATTTCAGAAAGGGCCATAGCATAAACCTCCCCCTCCAATTGTCCACTAACCGTAAGGCCTGTTTTCTCTCCAAAAAAATCTTGACTGTAATTAATCTTACCACCCACCATTGGAATTGAACCGGGATCCAAAGTGGTAACCTGAAACATTTCACCGGCGCCCTCACAGTCATTTGTTGTTATGATAGGAGTGTGCAAGTAAACAAAACCTCTACCTTGAAAAAAATTATGAATCGCATACGATAGCCGGTTACGCACTCGCATTACGGCACCAAAAGTATTTGTCCGCGGTCGCAAGTGAGCAATCTCGCGCAAAAACTCAAATGAGTGGTGCTTTTTCTGCAACGGATACTGATCAGGGTCGGCCTTGCCATAAACCTTAATCGATTTAGCCTGAAGCTCAACACTTTGCCCCTTGCCTGGGGATTGAACTAATTCCCCGGTGACACCCACACAGCTCCCGGTGTGCAACTTCTCAGATATTAAATCAAAACTATCTATACTATGGTCAGCAATGACTTGAAGGTTTTTCAAACAAGAGCCATCATTGATCTCAAGAAAAGAAAACCCGCCCTTAGAGTCTCGGCGTGTTCTGACCCACCCCATAATAATAACTTCGTCCTGCTCTTCACCCTGCCGTAAAACTTCTTTTATTTTCCAGCGCTTCATTTTTTTCACTTCACACCTCTGCAAAAACTTACATACCCAGCACTAGGAGTTTTCACTAAAACACAGAACATCAGGGAATTACCACTCCCGTTACACATTGACATCCTCAAAATTATTGGATACTTTAAACATTAGTTCTTAAAATTATTTTATTCAAAGTCAGGTCTATTTTAGCTGTCTCCATCCCTTTAACTGAAAAAATTAGTCGATGTTCATCTTAGGAAATTTTTTAACGGCAACAGCACAGATCCTCAAAATTGTTTTGGAACTTTATATGTGGATAATGATCATTCGTGCGTTATTATCTTGGGTCAACCCAGACCCTTATAATCCTATCGTTCAATTTCTTAACAGTATCACAGAACCCGTTCTGTATCGAGTACGTCAACTCATCCCCATGAGCGGTGTAGGAATTGATTTTTCTCCAATGATAGTAATACTGATTATTATTTTTCTTCAATCCTTTCTAGTCAACTCAATTGGCATGCTCGCTATGAGGTTGCAATAATCGATTCATGAGATTTAATCACCTTGACATTCTGGAACAGTGTTTTCGTGACAAAATTTTTGGCTACCACAAAGAGGATGTGGATAATTTTTTGCATCTAGTAGCAGAGGATTTCAAAGAGATGACAGAAGAATTAGACCTTCTTGAAAAAAAAATCGACCAGAAAAACAAAGATATAGATAAGTTTAATGAGGAGGCAGATCATAAATCTAAAGCAACAAAAAACAAGCCTACAGAAATCACTCCTGAACTAATAAAAGAAAAGGCTAAAAAAATACTTAACGCAGCTCGTGAGCACGCTAACCAACATAAAAAGAAAGCTGAACATGAATTGTCTAATCTCAAAAGGGAAATTGAAAAATTAAAAGAGGAGAAAAAAAACTTAGCCGAAACCCCGAAGCAATGAAATCAACCGCCCAGAAAATCTTGCTAACCAAAAGACAGGAAATACTGCTTAGCGCTCTATGTCTCTGAATATCAAAACTTGCAGGGACGGCATCAAGTTCTCAGCAACCATTCAACCCCGGTCTTCAAAAAATAAAATCTGTGGCTTGCAAGGTGAGTCTTTAAAAATTCGCCTAACATCTCCTCCGGTGGATGGTGAAGCAAATAAAATGTGTATCAAACTCTTAGCAAAACAGTTGAATATCGCTTCATCACAAATAATTATAGTAAGCGGCCAAAAAGGACGCAACAAACTTATACGTATTGAGGGAGTAGGTATATCCGACTTTTTTAAAAAGGTGCCCCAATCCAGTGATCTCGACTCATAAATCAATCAAGACGACACTAAAACACGTCGTTCTATTATGACGATAAAAGCATTTTAACGGGAAGATTATAATGATAAAAACTGTTGAGTACTTGGACGGTAAAGTCCGAATGATTGATCAGACTCGCTTACCTTTAGAAAAAGTTTTCGTGGACTGCGAAACGATTGACGATGTAGCTGATGCAATCAAAAAAATGGTTGTTCGTGGCGCCCCTGCTATTGGGGTCTCAGCTGCCATGGGTGTTAGTTTAGGAGCTGAATCCATTCAAGCGGACAGTTTCGAAACATTTTATACTCAGTTGGAAAATAAGTGTTCAATTCTTGCCAATTCTCGCCCCACTGCTGTTAATTTGGCATGGGGAATCGAGCGAATGAAGCGCGTTGCTCGCGAATCACGACTCCTAAGTATTCCTAAGCTCAAAGAAAAGCTAAAGCAGGAGGCTCTCGATATCTGTGAAGAGGATATCGCCGCCAACAAATCCATGGGAAATTTTGGCCAAACGCTAATCAATGACGGAAGCACAGTTCTTACGCATTGTAATGCTGGTGCATTAGCAACAGCCGGATTTGGCACAGCTCTAGGGGTTATTCGTGCTGCTGTCAATGCAGGGAAAAAAATTGAAGTGCTTGCTGATGAAACACGTCCATTTTTACAAGGAGCACGTTTAACAGTTTGGGAGTTAATGGAAGATAATATTCCAGTCAAACTAATTACCGATAACATGAGTGGTTTTTTTATGAAAAACAAACATGTAGATGCAGTTATAGTGGGAGCTGATCGAATCGCTGGGAATGGAGATGTTGCCAATAAAATCGGTACTTATATGGTCGCGGTATTGGCCCAAAAACACAGGATTCCTTTTTACGTTGCTGCTCCCATTTCAACGCTGGATTTATCGCTCAGCACCGGTGAAGAAATTCCCATCGAACAACGTTCAGAAGATGAAGTCACTAGCCTAAATAATAAACGGATAACGCCCGAAGGAGCGATCGCTGCCCACCCAGCTTTTGACATCACACCCAACGATCTAGTAACCGCAATAATAACAGACAAAGGAATCGCCAAGCCACCATACATGACCTCACTAAAAAATCTCTCGGAACAGTAAAATGTTTTTTTATTATCTTTCAACATTAATAAAGCCACTTTACTCGAGAAAAATTCGATGAAAGCGATGGTTCTAGCCGCTGGATTTGGTAAAAGACTCCAACCATTGACTCGTGTTTTACCAAAACCAATGTTTCCTGTACTTGGAAGGCCATTACTATCTCACACTTTTGATATCCTCGAATCTGCAAATATCAGTGACGTTGCCATTAATGTTCATCACCTTCCCAACTCCATAATCAATTATTTTAAAAATACCCCACACCCTGGTCTAAATCTTCATTTTTCCGAAGAGGAAAGAATTCTTGGTACAGCGGGAGGTATAAAAAAGATGGAGAATTTTCTTGAAGATGGCCCTTTTGTACTTATTAACAGTGACATCATCACAAATATTAAGCTTGATAAAGTCATTGATTCTCACAAAAAAAATAACTCCAAGTTAACCCTGGTTGTCAGACAAGACATTTCTCCTGAACAGTACGACTCAATAGAAATCTCTGAAGATGGCCGTATTGTTCATTTTATTGGCGCATCCTCTATGGAGATACCCGATAACACTAAACGAGTTATGTTTACCGGAATACAAATTATGGAACCAGAAATTTTTGAGAGGATTCCTGCAGGTCAGTTTTGTGGAACTACCGAAGATATATTCCCCCAATTGATTCAAGATGAGGTCCCGATTTATGGGTATCTCCACGATGGATATTGGAAGGATATGGGAAATCGTGAAAGTTACCTGCAAGTTAATGCCGATGCTCTTGATGAAAAAGTTTCTCTAAAGGGAATATCTCCAAATCAATTGGACAACTCATTTATTATTCCTCCAGTATTGATTGGACATAACTGTCATATTGCAGAAAACTCAAAAATAGGACCACACTCGGTCATTGGACCAAACTGCAAGATTAAAAGTGGCGCCGTAGTCGAGAATAGTATTTTATGGGAAGGAGTCACTATTGGTGCCGGCTCTACCATAAAGAGTTCCGTAATTGCCCAAAATAAAACTATTGGTGATGGAAGAAGTATCAAGGATGAATCGATAATCTAATTAAAAAAAGCCCGCAAAGAAACCAAAGGTCTCTAAGCAGGCTTTCTTAACTTATTAAGTAAAAACTAATTATAATATTTTGTGGTTTTCAAGTTTCATAAAAGCAACTTCAACCGTTCCGCTCTCTGCATTTATGATCCGACGGTATTCAGGCAAATCAAAGATTCCCACTCTTATAAAATCATCAGTATAACTTTCAACATCTTTAATCGATCCGTTTTCAGGGTTGAAGTAATACACGGTGTATTTGTGAGTGAGGAACTTACCTTCTACATTTTTCACACTTTCTTCAACATTAATAGTGAAAGACATACGTGGAGTCTTACGATTGATCTGTTGAATTCGTCCTTCTTTGATACGATAAAAAGACTTCATTCCGTCACCACCCATGGTCACTGCTCTTCCCTGAGGATGGGACCCATCATCAGCAAACGCTAGTTTATACTTTCCATCGGACTCTTCAAAAGAACGAGGACCTCTATGCATGGCGATGGAAGCCATATTTTCGCTTAAAAATTCCTTATGCTTTTCGCTTTTAATAGAATGTTCTATTTCCTTAGGATTCTTTACCGTAATCGTTCCAGACTCTTCGCTTCCATTGATATTTACAATAACGTCAGCTGTAAACCCATTAAAACCTGAAGACCAGCGAGCTGTATTCCCGAATACTTCTCTAAGGGCCTCTCTTGCTTTAGGATCGTCTTCCTGAGTCGTTGCTACATCTTCTTCCTTGGTATATGTTGCCATTCCTCAATCTCCTCTATAGGAAAACCCGCTTTCGCCATAAACATCAATGCTACTACGGGCACCAGGTTTTAGTATCTAACTGCTTCAATATAAATCCGACTAGCTCTTCAACATCAAAGATTTATAAAATTCGCAAGTTTATCTCAGTAGAAAATTTCAATTTCGGCTTTTTTTCTAAGACTAGCAATATAATCCGAAACTCGATCTCGAGCACCTTCCATAAATAAATGTTCTTGAATAGTTCCTTTCATATCAGAAAAAGGAGCATATTCACCCGGCTTAGTTCCCGTCAATTTTATTAAATGGAATCCAAATTTTGTTTCAACTATATCTGAGATTTCACCAATTTTTAATTTGGCCACCGCATCGGTAAATGTTTTTTCCACTGCTTCAGCATAAAAGAAGCCTAAATCACCTCCATTTTTAGATGTCGACTCATCATGGGAGTATTTTTTTGCTAATTCGGCTATATCTACCCCTCTTTTAAATTGTTCCTGAATTTCCAAAATTTTCTCTCGGGCTTTAATCTTAAGCTCTTTTTTATTATTTTTTAAATCCTCGATTTTACTATTCTTAATCAGCTCTGGAGAAAAAGGCATGATAAGCACATGACTAGCCCGGTAAGCCGTAGGCCTACGAAAATTTTCTTTGTTATCCTTATAGTATTTTTCAACTAAATTATCATCAATCCCCACCATACCTTTGACTTGCTGTTTTAAAATAATTTGTGCTTGCGAGTCCACTTCAATTGATTTTTTTAAGTCATTTTCAGTAATATCTCTTTCCGAAAGAGCCTCTTTAAAATCATTTTCATTTTTATATGCCGATTTTAATGCCTGGAGTTCTGCTTCCACAAATTTTGGATCTGCTACCAAGTTAAGTTTTTGTCCTTCCTGATACATCAATTCCCTAACCACCTCTTTATCGATAACTTTGCGGACAATTTTTTCTTTTTGCGCAGATGTAAATGGAGCCTGCGATTTTTTTAAAACTTGCACAAACTGAAATTTAATGTGTTTTGCTGAAATATCACTACCGTTTACACGTGCAACTATATCGGGAATGGGTGGGACTTGATTAATACCTATAGGTTTGTTTTCGGCATGAGCTGCTCCCAAAAAACTAACAAAAAAAGTTGCTATAGTAAGCAACCAGTTCCATTTCTTTACCACAAGCATGAAATCACTCCAAAAATCTGTTAAAAATGGATGTCCTGAGTTTAACTTAAGGGATAATCTTGCCAGAATATCACTCCTTTATAGGAGATGCAAATCTATGCAATGAGCTTTTCAAATTTATAATACTCTTTCTAAATCTATGTTTTTAAATTTAATATGAATGCTTTTCTTACCACCCCTTCTAGGTTTATCCCTTTTTTCTGCATTTTTATTTCAGGCGCAGCTAGCCTAGCGTATGAACTTATTTGGATTCGACAATTAGCGCTAGTATTTGGGGGAACCCTTTATGCTATTAGTGCAGTTTTGTGCGCTTTTATGACAGGTTTAGCCTTAGGAGCGTGGGGAATCGGCCTGTTTCTTAACCATAGAAACAAGCAGAAAAAAGCTATTAACTCGGTCCTACTTTATGGGCTAATTGAAGGTTTAATAGGGCTTTATGGACTTTTTTTTCCTTACGTACTCGAGCTAATATCTGGCTTTTACTCCCCAATAGTTAACGGATCAATAGAGTTAGGCTTCCTACTTCATTGGATAGAGTTTTTTCTTAGTACAGCGCTTATGCTTCCTGCAACAATATGTATGGGTGCGACTCTTCCACTCATAGGCAGTTGGTCGGTTGGGAAAAATAGCGAACGCATTGTATCTGATGTTTCTATCCTCTATAGCCTAAACACATTCGGCGCTGTAATAGGTTGTCTCTACACTCAAACAATAGCATTAAAATATTTTGGTGTTAGCGCAACTAATATGACTGCCGCTGGAATGAATTTTTTCGTTTTTCTTCTCTGCGTGCCTCTTCGAAGTTACTTTATTAAAAATTCATCGCCTAAAAATCTGGTTATCAAACAAAAAATAAACTATGAAAATAATTCAACTCCAGATCGTGGGTTATCGTTGCTTCTTATTTTTATATTTGCATATTCAGGAATGGCTGCTCTCGCAAGCGAAATATTATGGACACGCGTTTTAGTTTTTCCAATGGGAACAACACTAAATTCATTTGCGCTTATTCTGGCTACATTTCTTTTTGGAATTGCCTTAGGAAGTATTACCGCGAACAAACTAATTGGAAATTCAAATCACATTCTAAAATTTCTTCTGATCCAACTATCCATTGCAATTTTATGTATTGCTATTTTGCCTTTATTTGAAAATTTACATGAATGGACTTTGAAGGCAGATCAGCTATTCTATGATCTAGATAACATAGCATTAAAAACTCTTGCCATTCGATCGCTATTCGCATTCGGGCTAATGTTTCTGCCAACATTTGGATTCGGACTAATTTTCCCTCTAGCAAACCGAATAAATCTCAATTTATTTAAAACAAACAGTAAAACGCTTGGAAATAGTTACGCGCTAAATACAATAGGAGCAACAATAGGAACCATCATTACTCCCTTTGTTTTTATTCCTTTCATGGGGATTCGAATGTCTCTATTCGTCATCTATTCTATTCTTATCGTTTTATGCTTTTTTGCAATGGCAATTCACTTCAAATGGAATGACAAAAATTTTGTTAAATCTGGGTTTATCGCAACAACCATCATCTTTATTGGTTATATCTGGTCTAATCCTAAGATATCCACGGAACAACTTGGCAGTCAAAATTTAGCAAGAATAGAAGTAGATACTCCAAGGTCTGAATTAAAACTTCTCGATTACATGGAAGGGAATTTCTCAACTCTAAGTGTTATCGAGAATAAGAAATCAAAGGCACGCACTTTGTATATGAATGGATTCAGTACAGCAACCGTCTCTGACTCCATTGGAGGAAGCGATTATATGCAAGCAATGGGTTTTATACCAATGGTTTTACACCCTAATCCTAAAAAAGTAATGGTTATTTGCTTTGGGACTGGGAATACAACTGGAACAGTATCTCTATTTCCCGGAGTACAGGTAGACGGTATAGAAATTGACAGAAATGTATTGTCGCTTGCCCACCATTTTTCGAAATGGAACAATGATGCGCATAATAAAAAAAGTGTCCGTATGCATATTCAGGATGGCCGCACCTTCACACGCTGGACCAAAAACAAATATGACGTTATAACACTCGAACCCATGTCACCTGTTCAGGCTGGAACAGTCAACCTCTACTCACGCGAGTTTTATCAATTAGCGGCAAACCGATTAAAAAAAGATGGCCTTATGATGCAGTGGTTACCGCTTCACCTTGTGGGAACTGACGATGCAAAGTCTATTCTAAAAACTTTTCAGGAAGTTTTTCCACACACATCTATCTGGAATAGCTTTTTAACACGAATCGTTTTGCTAGTTGGGTCAAAAGAGGGGATCACTCTTGACAAAATAAGGTTTGAAGAACTCATGCGTTTACCTGAAATCAAAGAATCAGCTAAACAAATAGGCATAAATTCGTTTCTAGATTTTACAGATTTTTTTCTAATCGATGCCGTCAAGGTTAATTCTTTTGTGCAAAACGCTGACGTTATAACTGACGACCTTCCTCTACTTGAATTTTCCCCAGTCACCCTTCTCCCCCCCTTAAAGTGGCAAGTCGATGAAACTTTCTTAAACTATCTAAAATATCGAGTTGGGAATTATCCCCAAGTAAGTGGATTGGTTTCGACCGAGAAAAAACGATGGAAAAAGAATTTACGAATCCGCACGGCTCAAAGACTTTCCGTTTTTTCGCAACGTTACCACGGCCCCGGAGAATCTGCCTTCAGGGCAAAAAATTATTCAAGGGGACTCAACCAGATCAAATCTTATCTAGATAAGAAGGGGGATAAGACTATCGAACTTAAAGACGCTCAGTGGAAATAAATATTCACCCTGGCTCGATAGCTATATTCATTCCAAAACTAAATGTTGGAGGTTTTTGAAGTTAAGAGATTCTTTTATAATTCCTTGAGTTTCATCACCTATCCCATTTCCAAAGAGATCAACATATTGAAGAGCCGTCAGCGTTTGACTTTCCGCAAGAGCCTTCCCACCAGCATCGCCAATTTTATTATGCGCGAGATCAAGTCTTTGCAGGTTGCCGAGGATGAGGGAATCTGCAATCGCTTTAGCTCCTTCAGCCCCAATCTCGTTCTTCCACAAATTAAGCGAGGTCAGATGAGAAAAAATAGGAGACAAGACAATTGACCTCACTCCTTCATCACCTATCGAGTTCCTTTCAAGATTAAGTGACTTGATCCCGGTCAATATAGTGGATTCCGCCAGTATCTGGGCACCCTTCTCTGTGATATCATTGCGCTCCAGTTTTAATTCACGAAGACCAACGAGCTTCGCACAATTCGACAAAAATTCCAGTCCATTATCGCCTATGTATTTTAGGCGAAGGTCAAGAACTGTTCCTTCGTGGAGAAGGTTTTGATCTATTAAAACCTCTATTGGCTGATCATTGAAAGGTAGATTCATCGATTTGTCCTTTTTCTTTCATTTTTTTAGCTAGTTTTCCCAAAAATGGGCCCAATTTACTAAGAAATTCTGCTGCAAGAGTACCCCGTTTCCATGAGCAAACCTTGTCAAATTTCCAACAACCCCTTTTTTCAGTGTAGACCATGAATTCAATCGGGTTAATATTTTAGCTGGTGGTATAAAATCCATTGTATAAGGCCGTACTAAGATGTCAACTTGAACTGAGATCAGAAAAAAAATTTGTTTTTTAAGTTTGCCAAAAATAATTCGGCCACATAATATTAAGCGAGGAAGTTGATGGCAGTAAAGTTATTTGCACCTAGTTTAATGAATCTATGCTATGAACGAAAATAAGACTATAAAATTAGACCCAGAAATTCTTTCTCGGATTGCCTCCTTAAACGTATGCGCCACAAAACTTGTGGAGGGCTTGCTCTCAGGCCATCATCGAAGTAAACACACGGGTTCCAGTGTTGAATTTGCTGACTACAAAGATTACACCCCTGGAGATGAAATCAAACATATAGACTGGAAAATGGTAGCCAAAACAGACAAACATCAAATTAAACAATTTGAGCAATCCACCAATCTAAAAGCCACTATACTACTGGATACAAGTGGATCGATGGGGTATGAGTCTTCTAATCCAAAAACTATGAATAAAATCGATTACGCTCGCACCTTGGTTGCTTCACTTTCTTACCTGTTTTTAAAACAATACGACGCAGTAGGCCTCTCTTTATTTAATGAAAGCTTGATAAGTCATGTCCCCCCACGTTCTAAACCAAATCATTTTAAACATATTCTTCATGAATTAGCAGTATTATCACCTAATGGCATTACCAAACTCGGAGATATCATAGAAAGCATGATAGAACGGTTGCCCAGGCGGGGAATACTGATTTTAGTGTCCGATTTTCTCACTAAAGAAAGTGGTGTCGAAAAAAAGCTCAAACTTCTCGTGGCGCGAGGATTAGAAGTAATTCTCTTTCACATTTTAGATTCCGATGAAGTGTCCCTTCCATTTAATGGTGATATTATTTTTGAGTCCTTGGAAGACGATTCGTCTATCCAACTTGACCCAGCAGATATTAGAGAAACCTATCAGCGCGCGATTCAGGACCAGATTAAATACTACCGTTCTCATTGTGTCAAGTTGGGCATCGATTACATATTTCTTGAAACGTCGACTCCATTGGAACAGGGACTAACCTATTATTTACTACAAAGAAAAAACCTAGGCAAGCACCGAGCGCTATGAATTTCAGCTTCTTATCTCCATTCTACTTACTTGGGGCTTTAGGGGTAGGTGTTCCTATTTTGATTCACCTAATGACCCGCCGTCAGAAAAAACATCAGCGCTTTTCTGCAATATATTTATTATCACAATCTAAAAATCGGGCCATCAAACAATCAAAACCGAATAGAAAGTTTTTACTTTTCATCCGATGTCTTTGCATAGCACTACTAAGCTTAGCCATGGCAAACCCAATATTTTTACCTGGTGATTCCACTAATTTTGAAACTAATGATCCCTCCGCAATAGTTTTCATCCTTGATGATTCCTATAGCATGGCGACTCAAATCAACCAAAAGTCCTATTACACTCACGCAGTGAAAGCTTTATTGGACACAAACAAATCCTTGCCCGCTAAAAGTGTTTATAGTGTGGTTCTAGGGTCTAGCCCCAACAGAGTGTTGCAACACTGGACTGTGAGGCCTGAAAAAGCAAAAAATCTTTTAAAATTAAATCAACCTAGCTTCCGTACTACAGAGATAGGTCGTGCAATAAAAAAATCGTTGGCGCTCCTAGAAGAGGTTCCACAAAAAAATAAACTGATATACATCTTAACTGACCGAGATAAGAATGGTTGGAATGAAGAAGAATTTTTGTCAATAAGCGAGACAACATCACACACGTTTAACATAGTTGATTTTTCCGAAATGAAACATGGAATCAATAAGACTGCAGTAGAGCATATTGAAGTACAGCAGGAATTTTTAAGTACTAGTCGCGTAATCAGGGTCAAAGTAAAAATAGCCAACCTCTCTCAATTAAAACCTGTCAACAAACTCAAAGTTTCCCTCTGGATCAATGGCAAAGAACAAACCAAAGGGACGCTGGACATCCCTACTAATTCATCAACTGAAAAAGAGTTTTCTTTCCCTCTGCAGAACAACAACCCTATAAACGGCGAAGTCCGCATCGAGGATGACTCTCTTCTTAAGGACAACCTCAGGTTCTTCAGTTATCAACCGGACCAAACCATAAAAACTTTAGTAGTGGACGGTGACCCAAATACAGTAGAACACCAAAGCGAAACGTTTTATCTTGAGAGAGCCTTGAATCCATTTACTTCGTCGCTTTCAAATATCGAGCTCACACTGTCCACACTGGCAGAACTTTCAAAGCGCAATCTATTTGATTACTCTGTAATCATACTTTGCAATGTACATAACTTACCATTCGGATACGAGCAAGAACTAGAAAAATTCGTGTTACGTGGTGGTGCCCTATTTGTCACCCTTGGGAATCAAGTTGACGCTAAATTTTATAATGAAAAACTGGGGAATATTCTTCCTGTCTTTCTAAAATCGGTGTATCAGATTGCAAAGACCGATGAGCCGTTTCGATTTCTCATTAAACCAAGCAAACATCCAGTTTTAAAGGTTTTTAAAGAACGGACTCTTGAAGAAATGAAAAGCATCGAATTTCAATCGATTTATAGCGTCGAAGCCAGAGAAAATTCTAAATTTACCACCCCCATAGTTTTCAGTAACAAACTTCCTGCTTTGATAGAGTCAACCACTGGCAAAGGGAAAGTTATCCTCTTTGTATCCAGCATCGATCGAGATTGGAACAATTTTCCCATCCAGCCAACTTTTTTACCATGGATTCAGCGTTGGATTAAGTACTCAGCACGCGGACTGGACAATCTGATACAGAAGGAATTATTGGTAGGTGAACCTTTCGATTGGAAAAATCCTCCAAAAAATGGTACGGCTTATATTGTCGCTCCGGAAGGGAAAATCATTACTCCACCGTATGTAGGGGGTAATATTACATTCAAAAACACATATACACCTGGTGTATATCAACTGTACCGAAGTTCTCGTACTCCGAATCTAGAGTCAGAAGCTTCAATACCTGCCCATCTACCTTACGGGGCAGAACCCGCGGGCTCATTTACCGTTAATATTGATCCAACAGAGTCACACTCGACAAAGATATCTAACGAGGAAATCAACAATTTATTGCCTAAAGCGAATATTATTTTCTCGAATGGTTACCAGAAACTTAACTTAAATAAAACTAACGCAGGTATACCTTTATCTAAATATTTTATGATGTTGGTAGGAGCAATGCTTCTTTTAGAGGGATGGTTGGTTCGGAATGAATAATATTTTTGTTCCACACTTTCCGTTTGCATTGTTAAATTGCAGAAATCCACTCAAATCATTTGGTATAATATATTTATCCGGTAAACTCTAACCCCGCCTTACGGGACATACATCGTTATCATGAAAAAACTCTCGCCAAATTTTAGCGGATTATTTTTTTTCCCGCTGCTATACGGAATTATATGTGCAAGCTCTGTCCTTGCTGAAACTATCACCCCTCTTAAATCGACTGAAAGTCGCTTAACTCTGATTTTCGAGCAAAATGCAGAAACAGTCAACCTAACCGAAGTATTAATTTTAATTTCAAAGGACTGGAATCCATCCTTAGACGAAAAACCGTTAAGAGATGAAATAAATCAGTTGGTAGCATTAGTTAAAAATAAATTGAGACCAAAAAGCACTGCTCAAGACACAGTCGATATTTTAAAACAGGTCATCCATCAAGAAAAAGGGTATCGTTACACCGATCAAGTCGATGAACTGGGGATACCTATAAATGAAAGCGAATTATTTTTTCATGGAATGCTAAAATCAAAGCTCGGTTATTGCATGAACCTTTCGCTGCTATACCTTATTATTGGCGGCCAATTAGACCTCCCTCTCTATGGCGTTGCCCTACCAAACCATTTTTTTATTCGTTATGATTCTGGCGATGATCGGATCAATATCGAATCCACAGAGTTAGGCGTATCCTATCCCGACTCTTTTTATGAAAATAGGTTCGGTGTGAAGTTTGATGCTAAAACACCTTTTTTCACTCAAAATTTAAACAAAAAACAATCTTTAGGTGCCTATCTTTCAAATATTGGCATGGTGTATCATAAAAATACACGCCCTCAAAAAGCTATTTTTTATTTAAAGCTATCTACAAAAATTAATCCACTCTCAATAGAAGCACATAACAATCTAGCCAATATCTATGGCGAAATGAAACAACACGAATTAGCCATTTCTCAATATAAAAAAGCATTAGAAGCTAACCCCAACAGTGTTCCTACTTTATTCAATATTGCCCAAACCTATGCTGATCTTTCCAACACAGAACGCGCCATTGAATCTTTTTTACAGGTAATACAACTAGACCCTTTCTTCACTCAAGCGCATCGACAACTAGTTAAGATTTATCTCAAAAAAGAAAAATACATTAGTGCACTTTTGCATCTCAAACAATTAACCAACGCAAACGCTAATGATATTAATGCTCATATCTCGATGGCAAAAATTTATAAGAAGCTTGGTAGTTTTAATCTGGCCATTGAAACTATCAGTCCAATCATTTCGCACAATCCTGAAAATATCAAAGCACGCGAAATCTTGGCTGAGGTATTTTATAAAGAGGAAAAATTTGATCATTCCATTTCTGAATACCGGCGTATTTTGGAGCAAAACTCTAAATATCTCCCCGCTTATATCCAATTAGGTTGGGTTTATTACCGCAAGGGAGAGTTCCAAATGGCGACAGCTTGGACTAAGCGTGGTCTAAAATTAGGATCTCACGTATCTCAACTGAACTCACTTGCCATTATGAATCTTGGTTTATACGCTTGGTTGAATGATGACTACGCAGCAGCAAAAAAGTGGTATCGGAAAGCATTAGAGGAACGATCTGAAATCATACTAAAAGAAATTTTAAAAGACCTGAGGGATACCGCTCTTCTTTTCCCCGACCATATTGAAGCAGCTTTTTTTTCCGGTTGGGCATTAATGGAAGCTGGAAAAAAGAAAATGGCCTCACAGCACTTAACCCACTTTTTAACCCTTGCTGCCAAAAGCGAACTCTCCAATGAAGCAAGGGCCATGCTTGGTCAAAAATCACCACCAGCTAATGAAAAAGCCACCAACTCCAACGACTATTCATCTCCATCTAGGCAACCTCCAAAGAACATGGCTCTTGTTCCTAGTGGATTTTTTATCATGGGTTCTAATGATCACGGTGAAGATGAAGCTCCCGAACATAAAACATATCTAGACCCCTATTTTATTGATCGATATGAGGTGTCGGCAAATGATTTTGCCATATTTCTAAATGATGTTAATAATGTGAACGGATATTATCTTGATAATAAATATGGGACTCTTCTCTATAATGGGGAATTTCAACCCAGAAAAGGCTTCGCTAACCATCCAATCAATAATGTTAAATGGAAAGGTGCCTATGAGTACTGTCGCTGGAAAGGAAAGCGTCTACCTACAGAAGCCGAGTGGGAAAAAGCTGCGCGAGGGAAATCCATGGGGCAACAAATCTCCCACCCATAGTCTTGCCAGATACCGTCAAATATGGACGAAAGAAATCAAACACCATGTAATGGTACCTGTGGATTTATTTTCTGAAGGGGTAAGCCCTTATGGAATCCATCATATGGCTGGGAACGTTAAAGAATGGGTAGACGACTGGTTTGATCGGGAGTATTATGACGAGCCTGCCAATCACATCAATCCAAAGGGTCAAATCGGAGGTGAGTATAAAGTTTTAAGGGGCGGCTCATGGAGAGACCTTACAGGATTTATTTATTCTTCTTTTCGCAATAATGCCTATCCAGATGCAAGGTTAGATGATTATGGTTTTCGTTGTGCAAAAAGCACAGAAACCAAAGAGGAAACTAAACAGTTGACCAAACTACCCACACGGGAGACACCTCTGAAGAGATACGCAAGGTATTAAATGGAAGTAAATAAGTAAACCCAGGAAAAAGACATGATAGGTGCCATTGAAATACTGATCATAGCAATCATTTTCGGAGTCATTTACGGCCGAGATGCAATAGACCGCACCTGGAAAAAAAACCCCGACGAAGGGGTAGTAGAAAGTTTTGCCGATGACATGAAAGAGTATTATCATGAAGATCCAAAACGCCTTTTCAAACTAATTGTATTTGCGATAAGCATCATCGCCTTTGTTTCAACTTTGGTGTATTGGGTGGTAACGAATTACGATATAGCAAAAATGATTGGCTTGACTCAGTAATTAAATCCATTGTCACGCACATGAAAACTTGGCTCCCCTCCCTTTAGCATTTTCCCACCTACTACCTCTCCAAAATAAACAATATGGTCCCCGGAAACGACTGCATCTGACAATCTGCATTCAAGATAAGATACCGCATCTATCAATATTCGTATTCCTTCAATCCCTTTGCGCGTTTTTAGCCCATCAAAAATCGATCCTTCATGAGACTTAAAAAAGTGTTTCATAAGATCTTTGGATTCTTTGCCGAGAACATTGACTATAAAGGCCTCAGAAGACTCTATCAACAATCTAGCATTTCTCATTTGCCCAAGTGATATGGTAACTTCCGGGGGATCAAAAGAACACTGGTTAACCCAACTAGCAAGAACCGCATCCTCTTTATCCTGAAATTTAGCTGTCACTATGAAAAGGCCGCTAGGAATA
>JYMV01009083.1_pt1 | contig 30137 bp, 28 predicted proteins | sample 338911 | NCBI WGS metagenome assembly JYMV01 (sample SAMN03354496, study PRJNA234377) | hydrothermal vent metagenome | biome: Deep sea; feature: Hydrothermal plumes at the Eastern Lau Spreading Center, Western Pacific Ocean; material: Seawater | place: Tonga | collected 2009 | depth 2000 m m
AGCACCAAGTTGATGCCCAATTTAACGGAGCATATTGCGTCCGTCCTAAGGACATGGATAACGACGGAGATATAGATTTAGTAGCTGCCGCTCCTAATACATCTATATCTCCATCTCCGTCCATATCTGTGGCATATACAGAAAACGCTCCATTAAATGAGGCATCAATGGTATACTCGGTCCAGTTGTTTTGTTTGGGGTCACCATCATTTTCCCACCAGGATATATCATTATTATTTTCTCCTGCTCCCAAAATATCCACATCGCCGTCACCATCCATGTCTGTTGCATATACTGAACGCACTCCACCAAAATCTCCATCAACAAGGTATTCAGTCCAGCTGGAATTGTTGGGCGTGCCGTCATTTTCCCACCAGGATATATCATTACCATCTTTTGCCGCTCCTAAAATATCCACATCGCCATCACCATCCATATCCGTAGCATATACAGAAATTGATCCATTAAATGAACCATCAACGCTGTATTCAGTGGTGATTGTAGGCAGCGATGGTGTGATTGAAGTGTTTTCCCACCACGATATGTCATCACCTGAGGCTGCAGCTCCCAAAACATCCATATCCCCATCTCCATCCATGTCAGTAGCATACACTTGACGAGGTCCTGAAAATGAGGCATCAATCACATGTTCCGTCCAAGTATTATTATTTGGGGTGCCATCATTTTCAAACCAGGATACATCATTACTTTCAAATGCCGCTGCTAAAATATCCACATCGCCATCGCCATCCATGTCCGTAACATACACGGAACGTGCGCCATCAAAATCTCCATCTACAAGGTACTCTGTCCAGTTGTTTTGTTTGGGGTCACCATCATTTTCCCACCAGGATATATCATTACCATCTTTTGCCGCTCCCACAATATCCACATCTCCGTCATTATCCATGTCCGCAGCATTTACTGATGATGCTCCATCAAAATCTCCATCTACAAGGTACTCTGTCCAGTTGTTATTATTGGGCGTGCCGTCGTTTTCAAACCAGGATATATCATCAGTATTATATGCGGCAGCTACTAAATCTATATCTCCGTCGTTATCCATGTCCTTAGGACGGACGCAATATGCTCCGTTAAATTGGGCATCAACTTGGTGCTTTTTCCCACCAGGATACATCACTAGCACCATATGACGTTCCTAATATATCTACATCTCCATCGCCATCCATGTCTATAGCATAGGCTGAATATGCTCCTTCAAACTCGGCATCGACGGTATATTTAGTCCAGCTGGCCTGTTTGGGGTTACCATCATTTATCCACCAGGCTATATCCCTAGCACCATAAGCCGACCCTATTATATCCACATCCCCATCGCCATCCATGTCTGTAGCATACACTGATGATGCTTGGATAAAACTGGCATCGACGGCATATTCGGTCCAGGTGTTATTATTGGGTGTGCCATCATTTTCCCACCAGGATATATCACCAGCATCCCTTCCCGCTCCTAATATATCTATATCTCCGTCTCCATCCATGTCCGTAGCATATATTCCAGATGCTCCATCAAATGAACCGTCAACGAGATATTCGGTGGTAATAGTTGGTTGGGCAAATAAGAGTGAGCAAAAAGCAAATATAATTAGAATGTGTCTCATCTATCCTATCACAAATCCTTATCAAGGGAACTTTGAATAGCTCCCTGTTTCAATCTCCAGCGCAACAAGAAAAGGATAATGATCCCCGCCAGGTTTGGGAACCATATGGCAGGGTGCGTCCAAGGAATGCCATCAATCGTAATATTTGAAAGTGGCCAGAATAATTTGGTAGGGAAATAAGCTTTTGTATGGAATGGAAAATCAAGAAGGATATGAAAAGGCCACCCAAGCATAGCAAATGCCCAATTTTTTCGAAAGATAGATACGATCCCCAAAAAAAGGAATGCAATAATAAAGCTGTGACTGTAGTTATAACTTATAAATACCCATTGTGGAATTGTATCTAGTGGTGGTGCACCAAAATGAAATTCTCCTGTTACAATTCGTTTGATAAATAGAACACCAAATGAAACCAGGTCCGGAAATGCCCCAAAAAATGCAGCCAGCCATGGAAATCCCCGATGCCCAAATAAACCTAAGCCCCAAAACGTATGGCTAAATGTATCCATTTTTTTCTAAAATTATATCAGGATTGTATATCCAGAAATTTCAACGTGTCATCAGTTTTCAGGATGGAGAGAATGTGTCTCTATATGATTTACAATTGCTTTGGATACATCATGAAACGCTTCCTGGATTAACCAGTGACCTGCTTCAAGTTCCATCAATTCATAGGGACCCTGCATGTATTTGTCTGTTCCTTCTACTCCCTTTCTTCCAATAGCAGCGTCATTTTTTCCCCAGAGCAATAAAGTGGGCACATATACATCACCTAACTGCGATGAAACTTCCGGGGTAATTTTCCCTACATTCGCCCTGTACCAGTTTAAAGCTGATTTTAAAACCCGCTTTTTGGAAAACGTTTCAAGGTATATCTCAATTTGTTCATCTGAACTTTTCGACCACAGGTCAATTAGTTTTGAATAATTATTATATGAGAAATACCACTCCGGTAAGAAAGGCAGTTTAAAGAATCCTATATAGCGGCTTTTCTTCATTTGATCCTTATCCGTTTTGTATGCTTCCATGAATGCTTTCAAATGAGGGACGGACAATGCGCTCCAGCTCAAAATCCGTTCTGGATCTAAGCCCGCCAAAGCCCAACCTACGCTGGAGCCCCAGTCATGTCCCACCAAATGAAATTGCTCAAAACCATAATAATCGCCTATAGCTAAAATATCTTCACAAAGTTTTTTCAGCTCATATTCAGATACTTTCCGGGGAAGGGACCCTGGATTATATCCCCTCTGATTAGGTGCAACTACTTTATAACCTTTTTTAGCCAGAATTGGAATAAGTTCATTCCACATATGGGATGTCTCCGGAAATCCGTGGAGAAGGATAACTCCTTCCCTAGTGTTGTTCAACCCACTGGTTCTGCAATTGAACACAAGATCATTAACCTCTATACTTTGGAGGGTTATGGGGTTTCCCTCCTCTATTCTATCTTTCGGCATCGTTAAACTTACCAAGAATGTGAAAAATATTAATAATTTCATTCCCGTTCCATCAATTGATTCAAAAGATCAGCCAAGCTACAGCTTGAACTTCTCATCCCTCAGGGAAACTTTAAACCCCTTAAGTGTCATATTTTTTCTTTCACCGGATTCGTTGTTTAAAGCCGGGTTTGTATGGTTGAGATGGATAAAATGAACTTTTGATTTTTCCTTTTCAGATAAATTGCCAAAGCGTTCCATACTTTCTATAATAAAAGGATGTGGAATTTCCTCCATTGAGCGATTTGGTATCTCACCATCTCCGAAAAAAGTACCATCAATAAGTATATAATCATTTTCAAGAATTACTTCATTTATATCTTTTTCCCAACGCTCCCATTTATCAATGTCAGGAATGTATACCAGGGAGAATGATGGGCCCACCACTCTGTATCCCACTGTTTCGGAATACTCATCCCTGTGAGGCACCTGGAACGGTATTACAGTGAGGCGATCATTAAGTGCATGGGGAGATTCATTTCCCAGGAGTTTCAACTTGATTTGATCTAATGAAACCAGCTGGTCCCAGGGTCCATTGGATTCTAGGAAGGTCCTCATTTGGGGCATTGCATAAACAGGTATGGATTTTGCCCCCATTACTTCCCGGCCCAGATGCATAAGTCCGGTATAGTGCCCTATGTGAGCATGAGTGAGTAAAACCCCCTCCAGGGTATACTTCCCGTTTTGCGTCAGGACATGATACTGTTTCGGAAAATCAGGAGTGGCATCAATCATCCACACTTCATTCGTTTGAGGATCAACAATTCCTAAACACGAAGCACTGAATTGTTTTTCAGGATCGTCCCATCTCTCTGCGCAACAGGATCTGGTACATCCGGCGTGTGGAGCACCCCCATCCTGCGCAATCCCCAGTACGATGACGTATGGAGTATCTTCAGCGGGAAATGCAGGATTGGAAAATATCATAATTAAACTGAGAAGCCACACAACGAAAATTCAAACTAATTGTTTTTGCATGCAGAAATGAGGCAGTGTAACTGATTCAAATCTATCCTCATAAACTGAATAATCTAGGTTAGCATAAAATGGAACCACATACTCCTGTGAAAATAAAATTATTTTTCTGTATTCTCGTCCCTTCGCGACTGTTTCACCAAATTCTACCAACTTTTTTCCTATGCTTTTTCTTTGAAAATCAGAACAAACTGCTATCTGTCTCAATCGGATTGTTTCCTCATTTTGAGGGGAAAGAATTAACGTCCCAATCATAGCATTTTTACTAAAACCGGAGATATGAATGTCATCTAAGTCTTCTTTCAGCTCTTCCTGTGAAAATGATAACTCCAGGGGTTCCCGAAGGACTTCTTCACGAATCGCTAATGCTTTTCTATAATCCTTTGAACCAAAAGCAATTTCTTTGATGCTGAGGGTATTCATCTATAGAGTAATTAGTTTCTAAGTAAACCTTTTTAATATAAAAACAGTAAAATTATAAAAAGAAGATATATAACTTTCGTGCTTATTTTGTTTAATTTTATCATCCTGTCAATGTTCAAATTATTGACAAATGATGGAATTGGAAAGAGTAAATAACATGAGGAGCAGGCTAAAAATATGGATAAACAAATGAATAGCGTTATTACATGTGACCTTGACGGCAAACTAGAAACGTACAATGAAGGTGCCGAAAAACTTTTTGGATATACACCGGAAGAAATAATTGGTAAACACCGGGTAAGTGATTTTAGTCCAGGCCAGGTGGTATTGGGCCATGTGGTCAACTGGCTTGATGAAGCTGTGAAAAAAGGAGCCTGGGAAGGAGACACGGTTTTTCTGCACAAGGATGGTCATGAAATGCCCTGTCATATTAAAATCACCCCCACAAAAGGAAAAAATGGCGAACACATAGGTTATTGCGGCGTGACAACGCTTTTGGAGACTAAGACACCGGATCAGGTACGGCCCAAAATAAGCCTGATGACTAAGGTTTTTACCTGGCTCGTTATCATGCGCCTGCCTTTTCTCACTGCTACCATTGTGCCCATATTAGTAGGCGCCGCCGTTGCTCATCTTCATTTCGACGTGAGCTGGGGCTGGCTGGGGTTGACGCTCCTGGGAGCCAGTTTACTTCACATTGGGACAAATACCGCCAATGATTACTTCGACCATACCAGTGGTACGGATAAAGCGAATTATAATTATATGGTGCCATTCTCCGGGGGAAGCCGCAGCATCCAGATGGGCCTCATTTCAGCAAAGGGAATGCTCACTGTGGCTCTGGTGTCATTTGCTCTCAGTGCGGTAGTTGGAATACCTTTAATCCTAAAAGCGGGTCTGCCGGTATTGTGGCTAGGGCTGATTGGGTTTGTGTCCGGATTCTTTTATACGGCACCACCCTTCAGGTTTGCTTCGTGGAAAGGCATGGGAGAATTACTCATCGGTCTCAATTTCGGGCCGCTCATGGTTGCAGGGAGTGCTCTTGTCCAGACCGGCAAGCTGCTGCCGGAGGCATTCCTGGCCGGAATTCCCATTGGTTTTCTGGTAGCAGCTATTGTTTACATCAATGAGTTTCCGGATCATAATAGCGATAAGGCCACAGGAAAAAATACCTTGATCGTTGTATTTGGCCCGGAAAAAGCCAGAATCGGTTACGTACTGCTGATCGCAGGCGCTTTTGTGAGTATCGTGGTCATGGCTTTGAATGGAACCTTCCCGATGCTGAGCATGATTGCTCTGGCGGCATGCTATTTTGGGGTAAAAGCTGTTAAAACGCTGTATCAATACTACGATAATCGACTTCTAAAACCTGCAAATGCCGGTACAATAAATATGCACTTTGTCGCAGGAATTCTCTTCTGCATCGGAATCTGGCTGGGAACTCCTGTTTAGTTCCTGATTCGCAGGATCCCGTTCTGCGCAATTCCATAGAAAGGTCCTTTTACTAGGGATCTTTTTATTATAACTACATTGCATATTTGAATATGACAAATCATATTTGAAATGCCATGAAACAGAAAAAAATCTCCTCTTAGTTTATTGTATTACTTATCAATTATCACTTTCGTAGTTTCGAATGAAGGAGAAAACAGAGTAAATTCAGTGACAGTATGTTTAGAAAAAAAAACTATTACTATCAATTAAATGTGCCTTTCATTCTATAACCATTACTTATACCATTAACAAGAAATACCATTAACAAGAAAGTCCCAATAGAACGAGCCTTCTCAACATGCAACAGCAACACTGTACACAGAATAAAAAAGATAATGCCGAAATAGATTTCATTTTATTTCAAATCCCGACGATATTAAAGTTGACGTTTGTTTGCAATGTACGGGCACTCAAATTACAAGAATAGAAGAGGAAAATAACAATGAAGTTACAGGATAAGCTGAAAGAAATGATTCCGACCTGGAGGGAAGAAAAAAAGGAAGTTCTCTCTACCTACGGAAAAAAGAAGATTGCTGATGTAACTGTCGCTCAGGCTTTCGGTGGAATGCGTGGTATTAAGGGTATGATCTGTGACACTTCCGTTGTTGAACCGAATAAAGGGTTGATTATTCGTGGTCATCCGCTTTTAACAATCAAGGAATTATGGCCTGAAGAAGTGTTTTATTTGTTGCTCACTGGTGAAAAACCTGATAAAGAAGCCACAGCCGCCCTTCAGAAAGACTTGGCAGACCGAAGTGAAGTTCCTGGTTACGTATGGGATGTTCTGAAAGCGATGCCTGAAGATTCACATCCAATGTGCATGTTGGATACCGGGATACTTGTCATGGAAAGGGAATCTGAATACCGGAGAAGATATACTGAAGGTATGCGGAAAACTGAGTACTGGGAACCCATGCTTGAAGATGCACTGAGATTGCTTGGTGTATTGCCGGGTATGGCAGCTGGAATGTACCGTATTCGGTATAAAAAAGGCGATCCCGTCCCGTACGATAAGAGTTTGGACTGGGGAGCTAATTACGCAAAAATGCTTGGAATCAACGATCCGACAGGTAACTTTACCAGACTTATAAGGCTCTACCTCATGTTCCATTGTGATCATGAGGGTGGTAATGTGAGTGCAAACACCTGCCATACTGTTGGGTCAGCGCTTTCGGATGCGTTCTATTCAGTGTCTGCAGGACTGAATGGATTATCTGGACCGCTTCATGGCTTAGCGAACCAGGAATGCCTGGGATGGGTGCTGGAAGTCATGGACAAATTTGGAGGAACTCCATCCGAAGAACAGATAGAAGAAATGGCGTTCGAGACTCTCCGGGCTGGGAAAGTAATTCCCGGATATGGCCATGCTGTATTGCGGGTAACCGATCCGCGTTTTACCGGTTTCAATGAGTTCGGAAAACAGTATCTGGCGGACGATCCCGTATTCATGACTGTAGACCGTGTGTTCAACATAGTACCGAAAGTACTTAAGGCTTTTTCAAAAGAACGGGTTGATGCAGGCAAAGCTCCGATTGCAAACTTCTGGCCCAATGTTGATGCTGGCTCAGGGGCATTGCTTTATCATTACGGTCTTACGGAATTCCAATACTTTACCGTACTGTTCTCCGTATCTCGAACCATGGGAATGTTATCGCAATTAGTCCTAAACAGAGCCCTAGGGACACCGCTTACACGGCCAAAGTCAGTGAGTACAAAATGGGTTAAAGAAAATATTCAATGACAGTAGACCAATGCAGGTCAACTTGCATTATCTGAATTCACTCAGATAATGCACTAAAAACTAATGTGTGATTGATTTTTCACACAGGAACAACGTACAAAATTATAAAAGGAAAAATACCATGACCATAAACAAGCTTGGTTTGATTGGCGGGGGAAATATCGGCGGCGTTCTCTTTGCCGAAGCGGCGAAAAGACGTTTGGCCAAGAGGATCGGTTTCATGGATATAAAACCTCCGGATTTAGCCAAAGGCAAGGCGCTGGATATTGCGGAAGGGGCACCGACCATTTCCACCGATATTCATTACGACGCTGGGAAAGAATTCAACGTCCTGGAAGGTTCGGAAATCGTGATCAATACGGCTGGCGTTCCGCGGACCAAGCGCCCTGACGGTACGATTCCCACCCGCGAAGAACTTTTGCAGACCAACATCAAGATCACCAAGTCAGTGGCTGAAGGCATTCAAAAGTATTGTCCGGATGCGACCATTATTTCGATCGCGAATCCGCTGGATGCTATAGTTTATACGCTGTATAAGATTTTGCAACCCCCGAAAAATAAATTGATGGGTATGGCCGGTCAGTTAGACAGCGGCCGCTACCGATATTTCGTGGCTCAGGAAGCCGGGGTATCGGTGGAAAACGTTGAAGCCCTTGTTTTAGGCGGACACGGCGACAATATGGTTCCAATCCGGTCATGCTGCCGCGTCGGCGGTATGCCGGTGGAGAAATTCGTATCCAAGGAAGCTTTGGAGGCAATCGAAACCCGCACCCGTAAAGCCGGCGGCGAAGTTGTCGGTTTAATGGGCATTGGTTCCGCCTTCGTGTCTCCTGCCTGGGCAGCATTGGATATGGCCGAAGCGATCATTTACGACAAAAACAAGATCATTGCCACCTGCGCATTGCTGGAAGGCGAATACGGGGTAAACGGTTTGTTCGTTGGAGTACCGGCAATACTGAACAAAGAGGGCGTGGCCAAAGTTATCGAAGCTGATTTGAATTCCGCAGAAAAAGAAGCGCTGGCAAAATCGGTGGCCGGCGTGCGCAATACCTGTGATGAAGTGGAAGCAATGCTAAAAACTATGTAAGATCGTATCTTTGAATGGAGGTAGAAGTCTGGAAACGGGCTGTAAACCGGTATAAATCTGCTTTCATTAAATAGCCTTCAGAACCATACAAATTGTCACTTGTATTATATATTTTTTCCCATTATATTAAATACGACTAAAATAATCGGATATGCTTAAATTAACCCGTAAATTAGAATATGCTCTTATTGCCCTGACGCACATGCAGGGACTAGCTACAGAAAAAATTATAAGCACTAAGGAAATCGCTGAAACCCATCGGATTCCTCTGCAGCTACTGGCTAAAATACTCCAGGAATTAGCAAAACATGATATTCTGGAAGCTATTCAAGGTGCCCATGGAGGATATAGATTGAAAAAATCACTGGATGAGATGAATTTGACAGCATTAATTAAAATTTTGGAAGGGCCGATCGGAATTATGGATTGTTCCATCGATACAAACTGTGTACAGCTTGATATTTGTAATATCCGTAAACCCATCAGCCGTGTAAATGATGCTATTATATCGATGTTTGATAATTTGACATTATCAGAGATTACCGGGATTTAAAATAATGCAAGAAATTTGATATAAATGAAATGAAGGACACATTGAAAAAAGAAAATACTATAATTGATGAAGCCATCAGCCAGGATTACAAATATGGATTTGTCACGGATATTGAGCAGGACACAATTCCCCCGGGGTTGAATGAAGATGTAATACGGGTTATTTCCGCAAAGAAAGGGGAACCGGACTGGCTCAAAGACTGGAGATTGAAAGCATACAAAAACTGGAAAAAAATGAAAAACCCTTCCTGGGCAAATATCACATATCCATCTATTGATTATCAGTCAATTAGTTACTATTCTGCCCCTAAAGAGAAAAAAGAATTAAAAAGTCTGGATGAGGTTGATCCGGAATTACTGGAGACCTATAACAAATTAGGAATTCCACTGGAAGAACAGAAAATGTTAGCAGGTGTTGCGGTGGATGCTGTATTTGACAGCGTGTCTGTTGTCACAACATTTAAGAAAGACCTGGAAAAACACGGCATTATTTTCTGCCCATTCTCAGAGGCAGTTCTTAACCATCCGAATCTTGTGAGAAAATATCTAGGATCGGTTGTCCCGATGACTGATAATTTTTTCGCTGCGCTGAATTCCGCAGTATTCAGCGATGGCTCCTTTGTATATATTCCCAAAGGCGTTCGCTGCCCCATGGAACTGTCAACCTATTTCAGGATCAATGCAGCAAACACGGGGCAATTTGAACGGACTCTTATTATAGCAGATGAAGGCAGTTATGTGAGCTACTTGGAAGGGTGTACTGCCCCCATGCGTGATGAAAACCAACTCCATGCCGCTGTCGTTGAATTGATTGCTCATAAAGATGCTGAAATCAAATATTCCACTATCCAAAACTGGTATCCGGGAGATAAGGACGGGAAGGGAGGAATTTTCAATTTTGTGACCAAAAGGGGAATCTGTCTGGAGGAAAATTCAAGGATTTCATGGACTCAAGTGGAAACAGGGTCTGCCATTACCTGGAAATATCCCAGTGTCATTTTAAAGGGTGATAATTCAAAAGGAGAATTTTATTCCGTAGCACTTACCAACAATCATCAGCAAGCCGATACGGGAACCAAAATGATTCATTTAGGGAAAAACACCAGCAGTACAATTATCTCGAAAGGAATTTCTGCCGGCAAAAGCCAGAATACATACCGGGGACAGGTGAAAATTATGAAAAATGCTGAAAATGCCCGGAACTATTCCCAGTGCGATTCCATACTCATCGGAAGTGAGTGCGGAGCTCATACGTTTCCCTACATTGATGTTCGAAATCCAACTGCCAAAATGGAACACGAAGCATCCACCTCCAACATCGGAGAAGATCAATTATTTTACTGCAACCAGAGGGGATTATCTACTGAAAATGCAGTTTCATTAATCGTGAATGGATTTTGTAAAAAAGTATTTAAAGAACTGCCCATGGAGTTTGCAGTGGAAGCACAAAAACTCATGGAAGTAAGCCTGGAAGGAAGTGTGGGATAAGGAATTTATTATGCTGGAAATAAAAAATCTTTGTGCTGAAGTTGAAAATAAAAAAATTCTAAAGGGGGTCAACCTGGATGTGAAACAGGGAGAAGTCCATGCAATTATGGGGCGGAATGGTTCAGGTAAAACTACTCTGGCGAATCTCATTGCCGGCAAAAACAGTTATCCTGTTACTTCCGGTGAAATACGGTATAAGGGGAAAAACATAACAGATTCATCTCCGGAAGAACGTGCCTTAAATGGAATTTTTCTTTCATTTCAATACCCCGTGGTAATCCCGGGAGTAAACACCACCTACTTTCTTAAGGAAGCATTGAATGCAAAACGTCGCAACCGGGAGGAGGATGAAATCAATGCGGCTGACTTCATGCGCCTCATCAAGGAAAAACTAAAGGAAGTTGATCTTGATGAAACCTACCTGAAGCGATCAGTAAATGACGGTTTTTCCGGCGGAGAAAAAAAACGGAATGAAATTTTACAGATGTTAATTCTAGAGCCGGAACTGGCAGTTCTGGATGAAACCGATTCCGGTTTGGATATTGACGCTTTAAAAACCATTGCTCATGGAATCAATCAGTATCGCCGGGAAGACAGAGCTATCATCTTAATCACACATTACCAGCGATTATTAAAATATACTGTTCCGGATTATGTTCATGTCCTCATGAACGGCCACATTGTGAAGTCCGGCGGAAAAGAACTGGCATTGGAATTGGAAGAAAAAGGGTATTCCTGGCTGGAATAATGAATTATTTAAAGCATCAATTTCAGGCATTGCTGGATCACTGGCAGGATGAGAGAAAAGAAATTCGATCATTGAGAAAAACCGCTTTTGACCGGTTCAATCAATTAGGGTTCCCTACGAAAAAATGGGAAGAATGGCGATTCACAGATTTTTCAGAAATTAAGAAAAATGAATATTGTTTAGCCTGGAGTGATGATCTTCCGAAAATTCCAAAGCACATTCCAGGATTGATTCCTGACACGCATCCTATTATCATGATAAACGGTCATTACCAACCACAGTTGACCAAATTACCCGTGGGAGTTTCAGTAAAATCACATGAGGATTTTTTTCTGATTGACGGCGATGTTTACAGTTTGAATGGAAATAAGAATCCTTTTTTGGCGTTAAATACAGCTTTGATGAATTCAGGCATTGCACTTATAGTCGAACCGGATTCAATCATTGAAAATCCAATTCAAATCATTTATCTCACGACTGCTCTGTCTGATCAACTAATGAACCATCCACGGCTTGTGGTTCAAATTGGAAGAAATTCTCAAGCTGCACTTATTGAGCATTACATAGGTGAAACAAAAATTCCCTACTTTGTCAACCCGGTTACACAGGTTTCGATTGATGAGAATGCTTCATTAAGCCACATTCGAATTCTGGAAGAAGATGTATCATGCTGCCACACTGCCACGACTCATTACATCCTCAAAAATGACGCACGGTTAGACGCAACGTCCTTTTCTTCGGGCGCAAAATTATTTCGTCACGACATAAAACTGGACTTTGCAGGTGATGGTGGTGAAGCTGTATTCAACGGTCTTTGCCTGACAGAAGATCAACAACACCATGACCAGCATGTGATTGTGGACCACCAACAAAATTTTTGCCAAAGCAGACAATTGTTTAAATATATATTAGCGGATAAATCCTCCGGAGTTTTCAACGGAAAAGTTATTGTCCGGAAAAACACAAAGCAGACGGATGCTGATCAATCTAACCGGAATTTATTGCTAAGCCCATCGGCATTGATGAATGCCAATCCGCAATTGGAAATTTTATCTGATGATGTAAAATGTTCCCATGGATCCTCCACCGGCGAATTGGATGATGATGCTTTATTTTATTTACAAACCAGGGGGATCGATTCTGAAACGGCAAAATCACTGTTAATTCAGGGTTTTTCAAATGAAATCATCGAAAAGGTAAAACCAATCTCTGTCCAGGATTATATCCACAACCAGTTCACTGATTGGCTCTCATGAAATCCATACAACAAACTATGGAGGAAATCAGCGCAGATTTCGAAATTTTACCTGATCCAAAAGATAAATTTGTCCAACTCCTGGATTTAGGAAAGCAAAGTTCCGGACTCCCTTCCGAATTAAAAATAGAACAAAATAAAATTTACGGATGTATGTCTCAGGCCTGGGTCGTTTGTACAAAACAATCGGACCTGACTTTTGTTTTTCAAACTGATTCAGATGCACTCATCGTAAAAGGATTACTCCGGCTTTTGGAATTGGTACTCAACAATCGTTTGCTGGGAGAGATTAAGATCATGGAAGCTGAATCTCTTTTGGATTCTTTGGGGCTGGGACATTCTATTACCAGCCAGAGAACTCATGGATTTGCAAGCGCTTTGCATAAAATCAAGATGGAGATATTAAATTAATGTTAGGAAGTGAAGAAGTAAAAGTTACACGGGATGTAAATGCACATCTTGTACCCTCCGGTGAAAAAATTACAATTAAAAAAGGAGAATCGGTCCAAATCACTCAAGCTCTTGGTGGAAGTTACACGGTGATAATCCGTGGAAACATGGCGCAAATCAACAGTGAAAATGCCGATGCATTAGGGAAAGAAAAAACGACTCCAAAAAAAGCTGAGGCCATCCCGGGCGACTTTCATGAAGACTTGGTCTGGGACCAATTAAAGACCTGTTACGATCCTGAAATCCCGGTAAACATTGCAGAATTAGGGTTAATTTACGACTGCCGGCCTTATGAGTTGGAAGACGGACAATGGCGTGTAGAAATCAAAATGACCCTCACTGCTCCCGGATGTGGAATGGGCCCCAGCATTGCGGACGAAGTAAAAAGTAAAATTGAATCCATCCCCGGTGTAGCTGAAGCCAAAGTTGATCTGGTTTGGGAACCACCGTGGAATATGGAAATGATGTCTGAGGAGGCCCGGCTTCATTTAGGCATGATGTAACTCCATGCTGGACACAGACTCAATCCGGAAGGATTTTCCATTCCTTGAAGCGGGAAACGGTGAAATTCCCTTAGTCTATTTCGACAACGCTTCCACAACTCAAAAACCAATTCAAGTCCTGGACAAACTTGATCATTTCTACCGGAAATCCAACGCGAATGTGCACCGTGGAGTGTACCGTTTAAGCCAGCAGGCAACGGAATCTTATGAAAACGCACGGAAAAAAATTGCGGGTTTTATCAACGCAAAAGAAGATCGCTCCATCATTTTTACCCGGGGTACAACTGAAAGCATCAATCTTGTTGCCTATGCCTGGGCTCAACAGCAGTTAAAACCCGGAGATGAAATCCTTATTACCGAAATGGAACACCACTCCAACCTTGTCCCCTGGCAGATCTCAGCGAAACGAACCGGAGCAACCCTGAAATATATCCCGCTCAATGATGATCTTGAATTGGATATAACGAATCTGAAAAATTATTTCACTCCCAATACAAAATTATTTGCAGTAATCCATAAGTCAAATTCATTGGGAAAAATCAATCCTGTTCAGCAACTGGTTAAATATGCGAAAACCGTGGGTGCAATTACTGTTGTGGATGGTGCCCAAAGTGTGCCTCATACAGCAGTTGATGTACAAAAATTAGATTGTGATTTTTTCGCATGTTCCGGGCATAAAATGCTGGGGCCTACCGGTGTTGGAATATTATACGGGAAACCGGAACTTCTCGAATCCATGGAACCATTCCAGAGCGGCGGTGAGATGATTGATACAGTCTCAATGGCAGAATCAACCTGGAACGACATCCCCTGGAAATTTGAAGCAGGAACTCCCAATATCGCGCAGGCGATTGGTTTAGGAAAAGCAGTTGATTATTTGCAAAACCTCAACATGAAAGAAATTGAAGATCATATCGGTGAACTCACGGAATATGCCCTGGAAAGCATTCAGAAGATAAACGGGATGAAGGTGTATAATCAGGAGAATAACCGCAGCGGAATCATCAGCTTCAATGTGGAGGGAGTTCATCCCCATGATTTAGCCCAGTTTCTTGACCAGGATGGGATTGCAATCCGTACCGGCCATCACTGCACCCAGCCCATTATGAAAAAATTAGGAGTCAGCGCTACTGCACGAATCTCCTTTTATATTTACAATACAAAGGAAGAAATTGATAAATTGTGCCGTTGTATGAAATCAACACTCAATTATTTTAACTGATCATGTCAAAAACCAGAATATCCTGGAGAAAATATTTTATGAATATTGCCAATGAAGTGGCAACCCGCTCCACCTGCGACCGGAAGCATGTAGGCGCAGTGATTGTGCGGGATAAAACTATTTTATCTACGGGATATAACGGAAGCATTCGCGGGCTCAAGCATTGTGATGAAGCCGGTCACGAAATGGAAAATACACACTGCGTCCGGACAATCCATGCCGAAGCGAATGCCATTGTGCAGGCGGCGCGAAACGGTGTGCAAATCGACAAATCTGAGATTTTTATTACAGCATCACCATGTTATGACTGTTTTAAAATGATCGCCAATGCCGGAATCACAACAATCCATTACGGTGAATTCTACCGTGATGATCGCATCATTACCCATGCCAAAGAGCTGGAGATTGAGCTGGTTCATTTGGAATTATAAAATCACGATAGTATTTCTTTGGAGAGATTAGGAATTGGAAATAGCGGATTCCAATTGATACTTCAGAAGGACGGCATCTACCTAATGGGCAAAATGGCTTATTATGGATTTATCACCTTAAATCAAATTATCAATTAGATGAGTATATTTCGTCAATTATATTTTGATAATAGGGAGGACACCTGCTGACTTATGAATGACTTACTCACCGGTCTTCTACAGGAATCTGTAAGTGGTATTGCATTGGGTTGCATATATGCCCTAATTGCACTGGGGTTTACCCTGATATTTAAAGCCACGGAAGTGGTGAACTTTGCCCAGGGTGAAATCATGATGGTGGGGGCCTATGTAAATTTCTTTTTTGTAGCGCAATTTTCAGGAGTGTCAGGTAGTTTAAATTTTTGGGTCTACCTCTTGGCGTTTGTCGGTTCAATCATTTTTGCCATTCTTTTTGGGATCTTGCTGGATTATATCATCAATAGACCATTAAAAGATGCACCTGTTTTTTCAATCATTATGGCCACCATTAGTTTAGCCATTATTTTGCGTTCGCTTACCGCCATAATCGCCGGACCTATCAGTCTTGTTCCCACATCTCCATTTGGTGATAATACGTTCAATATTGGTTCGGTTGTTATTTCAATTCTTGATATTTCAATCATTATCTGGACGATTGTCTTGATGATTCTTTTCTATTTCTTTTTCAATAAAACACGTTGGGGTATTGCTATGAAAGCAACCTCTACTGATTCTGAAGCAGCCCAGCTCATGGGTATCCCCGTCAAACAAGTCTATCGATTTGTTTGGATTTTTGCCGCGCTGGTCGGTGTAATCGGGGGTGTATTATTAGCACCCCGAATGGCGTTATTAGATACTAACATGAGCTATTTGGGTTTAAAAGCTTTCCCTGCCGCAATTTTGGGGGGATTTGGATCCATCCCCGGTGCAGTGGCAGGTGGTATCATTTTGGGCGTCATTGAGACGGTCAGCATGGGGACGCTGTCATTCCATTTTTCATGGATTAAGGAAATCAATGATATCATTGTCTGGATTGTTCTGATCGTTGTGCTTATGGTACGCCCCGATGGTCTGTTTGGAAGAGCAAAGGTTAAACGGGTATGATCAAGAACCGTTACGACGACGAAAATCTAAAGTGGGTTCCGCTGATTATTGTTGCTGTATTTGTTTTACCCTTCCTAATAAAAAGCGCCACATTTAGTTATAAATATTATCTTTATGTATTAAACATGGCCGGCATTTATATCATTCTGACAGTGGGACTAGATTTACTAAGCGGTTTCACTGGATTGATTTCCTTAGGACATGCCGCATTTCTGGCCATTGGGGCATATACTTCGGCTATTTTGGTCGACCAAGTTGGACTGCCATTTGAATTATCATTGATAATTACACCAGTCATTGTAGGGTTTTTCGGGTTAATCATTGGCTTTCCGGCCCTTAGGATTGAAGGAATGTATCTGGGGCTCACAACCATGGGGTTTGGTTTTATCGTGAAAAGAATGATTATTGCATTGCGTGATTGGACTGGAGGATCTGGTGGTTTGCGAGTCTCTGATGCAACACTTTTTGGATTTGGTGTTCAAAGTGATTGGGATAATTATTTTTTCATATTCACTTTTGCAATACTGGCAGTGGTCTCCGCCCGAAGGATTATTCATTCAAAACTGGGTCGGGCGTTCATGGCGATTCGGGATTCAGAACATGCGGCTGAAGCTTCTGGTGTAAACATAGCTAAGTATAAACTGATAGCGTTTTTCATATCGGGGATGTTTGCAGGTTTCGCTGGCGTTCTTTTTGCTCATACTACAAATTTTATTTCTACTGATCATTTTGACATTCTGCTTTCCATTTATTTTATAGTAATGGTACTTGTGGGCGGTATGGGTTCCATTTATGGTGCGGTGCTGGGCACATTATTTATCGTTTTGATGGAAAACCTGTTTATTCCATTGTTTGAGGAAAGTTTATCCCAAATCATTCCAACCGTGGCAGGAGATACTCAAGCATTCATTTTCGGTTTTATAATGCTGTTATTTATTATATTCCAACCCTTGGGTCTATATGGAATGTGGCTCAAGATGAGAATCTATTGGAAGGTTTTTCCTTTCAACCCGCGCAAGCGGTTTACCTAAACCAAGGAGATGGTTATGAATCAACTACTAGTAATCGCTTTATTCACGACATTGATCATGACACAAAACGATAATAAATTATCCCCTGGCATCACTGATGGTGAAATTCTAATTGGGAATATTCAGGATTTAAGCGGGCCGCTTAAAGAATTGGGCTTTCTAATTCCTGCTGGTTCACAATTATACTTCGATTATGTGAATGAAAATGGTGGTGTCCACGGGAGGAAAATCCGTATGATTACAGAGGATCACCAGTACAATCCCCAAAAAGCAGTCGTAGCTGCCAAAAAACTGATTGAAAAAGATCAGGTTTTTTCTCTGTACAATGTGATTGGCACTTCTCCGGCTGAAGCGATTCGATCCGTTTTGGAAGAATCGGGCGTACCATTGGTTGCTCCGGCCACCATGTCCGGGACCATGTCTGATTTATCCAGGCAGGCCGGTGACTTGATATTTCATACCGATGCTGGTTATGATGTGCAGTCAAACGTGCTGGTGAACTATATTCTGGAACAAAATGCAAACGCGAAAATTGGTGTGGTTTACCAAGATGATGATTACGGTGCCAATGTCCTCAAAGGTATTGCCGAAGCAGAGGAGCGTCATGGTATTACAATCCAAAAGGAAGCTTATCAGCGCGGAGCAGCAGATTTTCAAGGTCAAACAATGAACTTAGTAAGAGGAAAGATTACGGACGTTATCATTGCGGGTATTGTTCGTGAGCCTGTAACTATTATGAAAACAGCCCAGGCGATGAAATATTCACCGCGCTTTTTTGGTCACGCACCCACCGTTGATGCGAGAGTTACTTTGATGGCCGGTGAAGCGGGTGAAGGTTATACTGCCTGTTATTTCGCCTTTCTATGGGATTCAGATGAACCGGGACCTACCCTATACCGCAAACTTTGTGAAAAAGCTGATATTCCCAAAGAAATGGTTGGTATTTACAATTTCTATGGATTCGCCACAGCGCAGGTACTGGTAGAGGGCCTTGAGCGGGCGGGTAAATCCCCAACGCGAAAAAAGTTGGTGAAAGCGCTTGAAACTTTGAATAAGTGGGAGAGTGGATCATATCCGCCAATCACTTTCAACCCAAATGATCATGCCGGTGTGGAAAAAGTGATGCTGCTTCAGGTACAGGACGGAAAACAGGTCGCCATTACCGGCTGGCTGGAATAAATAAAAGTAATAACTTAAACTGCATTTATTGTCACTACGCCTCCTCCCTGCATGGTGGGACGATTTAGTGACAATTCTTTATGAGTAATCTTTCGATTCAAAACCTGCATATTCATTTTTCAGGTGTTGTTGCACTGGAAGATGTATCCTTTGACGTAACCGAAGGAGAAATATTTTCATTGATAGGACCAAATGGTTCCGGCAAATCTACATTATTCAATTGCATCAATGGTTTTTGTTCTCCTCAACTGGGTTCTATCAAATATAACAATGTTAACCTTCTGGCCAGAAGACCTCATGAGATTGTCAAATATGGTATTTCCCGTACCTTCCAAAATCTCCAGAATGTTCCTTTTATGACTCTCCTCGATAATATTTTATTAGGTGCCCATCGCAGGTTAACTGTGAGGAATACGTTCACTAGATGGATTTCACGAAAAGAGCGTGGAAGAGAAGAAGCGTTAGCCTTAGAAGTTATGGATTTTTTAGGGATTGCCAACTTTGAAAAGAAGTATTTGAGCGGGCAGCCATATGGTATTCAAAAATTGGTTGAAATTGCACGTGCGCTGATTTGTAAACCAAAATTGATCCTAATGGATGAACCTGCTGCGGGAATGAATGACCAGGAGACATTGGAAATTGGAAAAATTATTTCTGAAATAAGAGATATCCTGAATATAACTGTTTTAGTGGTAGAGCATGATATGAATTTGGTCATGAATATTTCGGATCGTATCTGTGTTTTGGATTCCGGCAGGATTCTGGCAATGGGAGAACCGGAAGAAGTAAAAAATCATCCTGAAGTAATCAAGGTATTTCTGGGGGACGAAGTCCATGCTTAAGATGGTTGGAGTAGAGACGTTTTACGGCAAGATCAAAGCTCTCCATGGAGTTTCACTGGGCGTTGAAAAAGGACAGCTTGTTTGCATTCTTGGAGCCAATGGCGCAGGGAAAACAACTATTTTAAAAACTATCTGCGGCATTACTGAACCGGAATACGGCACTATCCATTTTAATGATGAACGGATCGATCATAAAGATCCTGAAGAAATCATCAAAATGGGCATCTCCCATGTACCTGAAAATAGACGCATTTTCCCTGAATTAACTGTTGATGAAAATTTGTTGATGGGTGGTTTCTTGATAAAAGATAAAGATCTGTTTGCAGAGCGTTTTGAAAAAGCCACAGCCCACTTCCCAGTACTTTCAAAACGCGGTAGTCAACAGGCAGGAACATTAAGCGGAGGGGAACAGCAAATGTTGGCTATTGCCCGAGCACTAATGTTGGAACCGGAATTGTTATTATTGGATGAACCATCTTTAGGTTTATCACCAAAGCTCGTCCAGGAAATTTTTACAATTATTAAAGACTTACATCAAGCTGGAGTGACAATACTTTTGGTTGAACAAAATGTGAACCAAGCTCTTAAAATTGCAGATTATGGGTATGTGCTTACATCAGGAAAGATTTTCTTAAGCGGAACCTATGACGAGTTATATGAAGAAGAAAAAGTGCGGGAAATGTATTTGGGTGAAGGGAAATATGTCCACAGAGCACGTTTATGGCGATCATGAGTAAACCTAACTTTAAAATTTGCAATACTGTACCTAAAGCATTCATGCATCATGTGACTGAACAGAAACATGAAATTGCAAACTGGTCTAAGATAAAAGGAATTTGGGAACCTCAAACCTGGGGTGAATACGGAGCAATGTCTAAAAAAATCGGCCAAGCCTTGTTGGCCGCTGGCATGAAATCCGGAGATAAAATTTCTATTCTAGCGCAAACGCGGTTGGAGTGGGTGATGTGTGATATGGCTATTATGTGCGTTGGCTGTGTTACAGCACCAATCTATCATTCTAATACAAAAGAACAAGTTCATTATATAGCAGAGCATAGCGATGCACGACTCATGTTTATTGAGGATCAAGAACAACTTGATAAAATTTTAGAAATTTGGAATAGATTACCAAAAGTTGAAAAGGCAGTCGTATTTGATGCTTACCATCCCAAAAATCTTCCCAATGTGATTTCGTTTGCTGATTTTATTGAAACGGGCATAGATGATGGTTCTTTTGAACAAAGGATCGAAGCCAGTAAACCGGAAGAAGTGATAAGCTTTATTTATACATCCGGAACAACAGGACACCCAAAAGCTGGAGTCATCAATAATTACAACGTCATCTCCCTGATCAAACACTTACCGGATCTGCTCGATATTCGAAAAGAAGATATCTCAGTAGCATATTTACCATTGGCTCATATTGCTGAGCGACTCCTAGGTCATTTTTTAAAACTTGTTTATGGTAACGAGACCGCCTTTGCTGAAAGTATTGAAGACATGCCGAACAATACGCGCCAGGTTGGGCCAACCATAATGTTCGGTACTCCCCGCGTTTATGAAAAATATTATGCCCGGATTTCCACAGAGATCGGGGATGCGACATGGGTGCAGAAAAAAGTTTATAACTGGTCAGTAGAAACAGGCAAAAAACGAGTTAAATTATTATCTAAGGAAAAATCGATTTCCTTCACATTAAAATTCAAATCAGCTATTGCCCGGGTTCTGATTTACAATAAGATCAGGGATATTTTTGGCGGCCGGATACGATTTATGATCTCCGGTGCGGCTCCTATTTCACCGGAAATAATACATTATTTTCAATGGATGGGTATCACCATTTATGAAGCCTATGGTATGACGGAAACAACTGGTGTTATATCTTGCAATAAACCGGGGTTTATTAAAATTGGTTCCGTGGGTCAAGTAATTCCTAAAACTGAAGTGAAGATTGCTGATGACGGTGAAATCTGTGTCCGTGCTCCACAAAACATAAAAGAATATTATAAAAACAAAGAGACAACAAATGAACTATTGAAACCTGACGGCAACAGCAGCTTTTGGCTTCATACAGGAGATGTGGGTCATATTGATAAAGATGGTTATTTATTTATTACAGATCGAAAAAAGGATTTGATCATTACAGCTGGTGGAAAAAATGTGGCACCACAAAATATAGAAAATCTTTTAAAGACCAGTTCATACGTAAGCCAGGCAATGGTTTATGGCGATAAAAAACCGTATTTGACTGCACTCATAACCATGGATGAAGATGAAATCACCAAATTTGCCCGTGACCACAAACTCTTATACCAGGATTTGGCTGATCTTTCTAAAAAAGAGGAAGTCCACGAACTATTTCGCCAAGAAGTCCACATTAAGAATGAAAAGCTGGCTTCATATGAAACCATAAAGAAATTCTTTATATTGGAAGAAGATTTTGATCAGGGCAAAGATGAGTTAACTCCTACATTGAAAGTCCGGAGAAAAGTGGTGACGGAACGGTATAGAGACATCCTGGAAAATTTGTATAAGGCATAAACTGAATCCATAAAAAGACTGGTTAGGAATTTCTTTCATGAAAAACCGTATGATTAAATGAACCTGTTATTAATGCTTTAGAAATCATTTTTCGAAACTCGCCGATTTTTTATAGAGGTAAATCCTGAAATGCTTGGCGTAGAGCACCATTCCAAATTCATCACTTTTTGGTCAGTTCTTAATTTTTTCTTTCGGGGTTTTTCTTTCAGACAACCTTCCCTTCATGCCAGGCAGCCATCACCGCCGTTTCATCCTGGTCACACTGAAGTGATAACCCTATCTCCCCTTTTTTCAATTTCCGTTCAAATTGTCCCAATTCTTTAAATGCAAATTTCCCTGATGTAAAATATCGGTCACGAATTTCCCAGTCAAAGGTTATTCGTTTCCCCGTCTTTGTATCGACAATCACGCCGTCATCCCTGAAATTTTCAGTGTTATAAATTTGCATTACCAGACGGAGGTCGTCCTTGACATTATTAAATTTTTCAACAAATGCCTTCAAGCTTACCTTATGCCGATTGTACATGCTTGGGCGTTTCATTCGTCGACTGTATTTTGGGGTGAGCTGCCTTCTATTATTTCAACAATCTTCTGTCTGATATTTTCTGGTGTAACAATTATATCGGCATGCCCGTGCTGATGAAGCCACTGGGTTGTCTGAAAATCCCGTCCTAATTTGTGTCCCACATATTGTTCAATCACCCGCCGGCCGGAAAAACCAATATTTCCGCTGTTGAGCTCAAACAACCTGATTCCCCGGGAACCATAGCCAATTGCAACTCCTCCTAGCGTTGGATCGGTGATCAGGGTGATCACAGGTATTCCTTTGTGCTCTACGCGGGTGAGGGCTACATGTGCCTTGGGAATGCCAACCATGGAAGAACAACCTTCATGCATGCGGGCGCCCCCTCCGCAGGCTTGAAGAATCATAGGCAATCCTTTTGTCAAAGCAATCTCTGCTGCACGCCAGATCTTTTCTCCGGAACTCATACAGTAAGACCCGCCTAAAAATCCGAATTCCGTTCCGCAGTAAATAACTTCATTTTCAAGAATTTTTCCCATTCCGGTGATTAGAGCGGAAGTCATTCCAGTTCTCAGGCGAGTTTCCTCCAATTTTTCACTATATCCTGGAAATTCTAAAATATCTTTATCTTTAACATAGCGGGTTTCTTCATGTTCATTGAAGGAGCCTTGATCCAGAATCAAATCCATATAATCCCAGGCGCTTGGTCTGACATACTTGTGGCCACATATATCGCAGACGTAATTGTTTTTTTGAAGGAGGGAACCATTCACAGGATCATAAATACGCTTCCCTGACTTTGAGTAGCAATCCTTGTGACGCTGTACGAATCCCTCCTTATTTATTATAGGAAGTCGGGATACTTTTTCCTGAATTAATCGAGTCTTGTTTACCGTTACCTCATCCCAATGACCAATCTTTTTCCAACGTTTGATTCTATTTTGAAAAAGTTCTTTGGCAGGAATTTTATTCAATTTTCCAATCCAATTTTTTAGAGCTGTCCCCGCAGCCTGGATTGCTTCAGCCGGATTGCGGTGTGCCGGACCAGGCTTTTCAGGTACTATTTCATCTACAATGCCCAATTCAAATCCTTCCCGGGAAGTTATCTGGGAGACTTCCGCTGCTTCATTAGCTCGGTGACGGGTATGGAAAAGTATTGACGAACATGCCTCTGGGGTAATTACAAGATAAGTAGAATATTCCATAGCCAACACGCAATCGCATCCTGTTAACGCGATGGCTCCCCCGCTGCACCCGCGATTTATAATCAGAGACAAAGTTGGAGTGTTTGATTCAATCAATTTTTGAATAGTCTCTCCAATCCGCCATGCAATGCCTCCCGCTTCTGATTCTTCCGTGGGATCAGCCCCCGGTGTATCCACAAAAGTAATGATCATTCGACTTTCTTCATTCGCCGCATCAACAGCGCGGATTGCCCTCTCATAGGAAGCCGGAGTAGGCATTCCATGGTTCCAGTGTTTTACTTTTTCGCCATCCTTCATCATTTCCAGCATTTCATTATAACGGGAAGTGGGGCCGGTCTGCTGGCCAATTGACATCAATGGGATTGATGACCCGTTGATTGTGATCTCTGCCCGATGAGTCTGGATCAGCCAGGCGCCAAATTCATCGCTGGAAAAGCATTCTTCAACAGAATCAAATAATGAAAGATAATCAAGATATTTTGGGCGCTCAGGATGAAAGGACAATTGATATTTTTCATATTCAGACAGTTGATCAATATCCTCCGCTGAATAACTGAAGTTCCCTTCTTGCTCAAAAGAATAGTAATAATGGTTCGTGTGTTCAGTCATGAACGCTTCGGGCTTTTGATTCCCTTTTTTTCATGAGTGAACGAAGGAGGATCATACACTCTTTTTGTTTCGTACTCATTCCAAGTAATTTAAAAATGTATTGATCAACAAAGTTTCTGTCTTCCTGTTCCAACTCTTTCCGCCAATTATAAATCGGTCGTTCTAAAAATCCTGAGAGTTTGGAAGGGAATTTTATATTAGTGAAAAGCGGAATCGGTAATTTAACGAGATCATTTTTTACCAAACGGACGGCGCCTCCTCCCAGCCCTCTCCTTCCAAAAAGTTCTACCATGAGCCACACCCATGATGAATTCAGAATGTAAGCCCATGTTTCCACATTTTTTCCATCCTTTGGATGCAAACCGTAAAACGTATGTTCAAATGGAAGATTGTCCTGATTCCAAACAACAACATGACGTCCGCCACGGAGGTCCATCCATAGTAAGGGCGCTTTTTTAACTTTGAATCCTCCACCATTCAAACTAATCCAGGATTGAACATCTGTTCGGGTAAATTTAATGGAAGCTGTCTCTTTAGGACTTCGAATTGCAGGAAGGGAGTTTTTGATTTTCTCGTGATGGTAGAAGGCACGATTATTCCCGGTGATGATCCCGGAACAAACAGAAAATACGCCACCGATTGTTTCTAACGCTTTGTTATCCCCTATTTGTTTCAGAAGCCACGATGGACACCTGAATAAGGATCCATGCCAGCCAAGGTCTAAAGACTGTAAACTTTCTTGGGAAATTGATTTGCTCTTTTGATCCAGGTCTAGAATTATTTGATTATTTTTCGCAGGATTTTTGCGAACCCCTGAGATAATCACTGTATTGACTTCCTGCTTAAAATGCCTAGAACCTGAATCGGTTATTGATAAAAGTTGAAATTCGTCTCTGAACAGTTTCCTTAATATTTCTCCGTATGAATTATCCATCCAGCTGTTTGGAATGATAAATGTGAACACTCCATTTTTATTCAAATTCTTTAATGCTTTCAGTAGAAAATAAATGTACAAATCACAACGTACAGATAATTTTATACCAGAAAACTCAGGTTGAAATTGTTCAATGAGCTTTTGCTTATAATCTGAAGATAAATATTCCTGCCGTACATAGGGCGGATTAGCAATAATCACATCCACAGGTTTTTTTGGTTTGCTATTGAGATAATCACCTTGAATCAAATGAGGAGAAAAGCTCATATTTCGTTTACAGGCTTCCAGAATTTCCCTGTTTATTTCCCATCCGTGAACATGCTCTGCTTCCCACCCTCTTTTTAGTTGATAATCATATTTATTACAAAGGCCATATATTTCCTGGCAAAGTGTTTTCAAAAAAATTCCATCTCCTACTGAGGGATCTTGAAACTGATACTCACAAAGGATGGTGAGAAAGCTTTCGCCGGTTCTTCTATCTGCTAATCCGGTAATGAAAGTATGATATTGATCATACGATACGTTTGGAAAATCCTGAATCAAGCGCCATAAAATTGCTTCCCTGACCATGAATATTGCGTGTTCATTTGGGGTGGACACAACTCCTTCATCAGGATCTGCACGATTATTGAGATATTGGGAGGTTACCTTTAGAATTTTGAACTCCTCCTTAATTTATTATATTGGGATTATAGACCAAAAATGGACAAAAATATCAGAATAATAATTGAATTCTTTCATGGGAAGTGATCATAAATTGACCCAAGTAGGTCCATCTCCTCCTTCGGGCGGGACCCAGTCAATGATCTGGTAAGGATCCATAATATCACAGGTTTTGCAATGAACACAGTTCGAAAAATTGATTTGAAGTTTTCTGGTTTCTCCTTCTCCAACCATTTCATAGACATCAGCAGGGCAAAAATTTTCACATGGATTCCCAAATTCCTCTGAACATTTTGTTATACAGACATCCGGATCACGAACATGCAAATGTGGAATTTGATCTTCCTCATGGGCTGTAGCAGAATGGTAGACGTCAGTTACTTTATCAAACAGATATTTTCCATCAAAACTTAATTCGTTATACCGGTTTTCAATTTTGCTTTTCTCCATCCTTAGATGTCCCGATTCACTGGACAGTCGGTTTTTAAATCCCCAGCCTCTTCCTCCTGTAACCAGTCCCATTCCGGCATTTATGAGCCCTCCAAATAATCCGTGGTCAAACGCCTGGTGAAAATTGCGAACCTTCCATAATTCGTCTCTCAGCCAGCTTGAGTTTACCTTCTTCTCAAAATCCGAAAGTGTTTCATCGGAAAAATTATTTTCACTTAACGCATCCACAATTGTTTCTGCAGCCAGCATCCCGGATTTCATTGCAAGATGAATTCCTTTTAATCTTTGTCCATTCATAAAACCAGCGGAATCACCAATGAGCATGGCGCCATTGACAGTCAATTTTGGAATGGAAAACCAGCCCCCTTCCGGCAGGGATTTTGCACCATAGGAAATCAATTCACCTCCATTCAGGACCGATTTCACCCAAGGGTGGGTCTTAAGCAGTTGAAGTTCATGGTGAGAATCCACTGCTGGATTTGAATAATCCAAGCCAACGACCAATCCTAAATCCCAGATGTCATCCTGCATACCATATAAAAATGCCCCGCCAAAAATATTATGCCCAAGTGGAAAACCCATAGTGTGTGCCACATATCCCGGATGGACGGACCCCGTGGGCATCTTCCAAAGCTCTTTGACTCCAATCGCCCATACCTGTGGATTTTTTCCATTCATGAGATCATGACGCTGAATGAGTTTTTTTGTCAAATTCCCTCTGGTGCCTTCACCAAGGATAACAACTTTTGCATGGATTTCTGCTCCGGCTTCATATTGGGATTTTTGCTCACCGTTTTTGTCAATCCCCCTGTCCCCTGTCCGGACACCAATTACCTGGTCTCCCTCATAAATAAGCTCCGTTCCAGAAAAACCACAGAAAATATCAATGCCCTCATTCTCACATTTTTCTCCTAACCAGCGTGTCAATTTGCCGAGGGAACTTATATAACAGCCATGATGACTCATGGGCGAAGGAATAAACGGGAATGAAAACTTTTTTGCTTTAGTTAAGTAATAGAGATGTTCTTCAGTTACTTCAGATTCAAACGGAATGTTCTGTTGGTCGAAATCAGGAAATAGTTCCTTTAGTGTACGAGGATCAACAATAGCTCCAGACAGCGAGTGCGCTCCAATCTCTCCAGCTTTTTCTAAAATTGCAATGCTGGCTTCCTGACCCGATTCTTTCAGCAGGCTTTGCAGATGGATCGCACCAGCTAAACTGGCAGGCCCTGCACCTACAAACAGAACATCCAGTTCAAGGACTTCCCTTTCAGACATTAATTTTTTGCAGCTTCAACAGCTTCCGAAAGTTTCGGAATAATTTCAAGGATATCGCCAACAATTCCATAGTCTGCAATCTCAAAAATCGGCGCTTCAGAATCCTTATTTACTGCTACAATATTTTTTGATCCTTTCATCCCAACCACATGCTGGATTGCCCCAGAAATTCCCAAAGCAAGATAAAGTTTCGGGGCTACATTCTGTCCGGAGCTTCCAATTTGTCTGGACGGTTCAAGCCAACCGGAATCAACGATTGGACGGGAAGAACCCAATTCAGCTCCTAATGCATCCGCAAGAGCCTTTACAATTGGCAAGTTTTCTTCTTTCCCGATCCCCCTGCCAATAGAAACAATTATTTCTGCATTCGTCAGGTCAACTCCTCCTGCCTCCTCTTTAAAGGGTTCTTCTGATTGCGTCTTTATAGCTGAGCTGTCCATCTCAATTGAGATCGATCGTATCGTTGCTTCTCCAGCTTCCGCCTGGTCAGATTGATACGCAGCAGATTGAAAGCTGACCAGTGTAGTACCTTTGGATTGAGACACAATATCGGCAGCTAATTTTGCATTAAAGACCTGCTTTGTAAATACGGGAGTTCCATCATCAATCCGAAATTGAATCACGTCACTGATGAAAGGAATTCGAAGCCGGGCACTGACCCGGGGTAAAAAATCCCTGACCATGTACGTATGCCCCATAAAAACAAAGCGGGGTTTCTCCTGTTCCAAAACGGATGTAATAGCCTGGGAATATCCATCGGATGAATAATTATCCAGGAGAGGATTCTCCAATAATAACACTTCCTCAGCATTGAACTTTCCTGCATTCTCTGCTAGGTCTCCCCCGTTTTTACCCATCGCTAACATTGAAAGAGACAGATTCATTTCGGACGCAAGTTTCTGTCCTGCAGCAAGAGCCTCTAAGCTCATGCGGTGAATCGATCCTGAATTATTTTCTAGCGCTACAAGTATGTCCACCAGTCCCCTCTTACAATACCTTGATTTCTGTTCGCAATGCTTCTACCAGCCGGGTAATTTGCTGATCTATATCTCCAGTGATCATTTCCGTCTTCTTTGCCTTTTGCATGCTGTAAACACGGGTGATAGACTGGTTCACATCACTTTCAATTATTTCCGCTTTTGACAGGGTTTTTATTTCTTTCTTTTTCGCACCCATAATCCCCTTCAAGGAAGGATAGCGAGGATGGTTTATCCCGGACTGAATGGACAAACATACAGGAAGAGAAAGAGTTACCCATTGAAACCACCCCGATTCCAGTTCACGTTTGACCCGAATAGAATTTTCACCTACCTCTGTTTCCATAACCAATGTGGCAGACGACATTCCTAATAATTCGCCCATTATCACACCGGTTTGCCCCATTCCTAGATCCAAGGACTGAAGACCAGACAGAATAAGGTCAAACTGCTCCTCCTGTAATGCTTTCGCAAATACACCTGCGGTGCGGAGAGGATCTGTTTCCGGAGGACCTTCTTCCGTAATGTGGACGCCCCGGTCAGCTCCCTTGGCAAGAGCTTCACGAATGACTTTTTGAGTTCGTCCTTCCGGACCCATGCTAATTACAACCACTTCCCCATCACCTGGAGGCCTTCTTCTAAGGCATAGGAGTCACTTTCGTTAGTCTCAAAATTCACGGAAGTTTCATCAATCCAACTGTGATCACTGCTAACCCGCGATGGAGATTCCCCCCCCGGAACCTGCTTTATCAATACACCAATTTTCATTTTGATTATCTTTAAGTCAATTTACTTTTTAACATAATTTCTAGGTGTTCCTAAAACGAAGCCTGGGTAATTCATAAACTGTACGAATAATTATCTCAAAACAATCTGATCTTAATCAAATTATTATACTAAAATTAACACATTTGTTATCTTGAAATATTTTTTTAGGAGTAGAAGCGCTAAGTTTTCACCGATCATTGAAAAAAATGAGGTCAATATTTGAGCCGTCTTATTCTGATCATTTTTGGAAATGCCCTTATTATCATCGGTATATTGGTATTGCTTTGGGCTGTGAAACGGTGGCTGGAAAGAAGAAAATGGGATAAATGACCTGGCCATTCCTGATAAAAAACAGGGCCTCTCCTCTTTATAATCTCAGTTTTATCTATTGATCAAATAAAACAGGATGAAAAATTTATCCCTTTAAACAAAAAAATGTGATGGGGAAGTGGTTGTAATTAGCATGGGTCCGGAAGGACGAACTCAAAAAGTCATTCGTGAAGCTCTTGCCAAGGGAGCTGACCGGGG
>JYMV01029955.1_pt1 | contig 30128 bp, 32 predicted proteins | sample 338911 | NCBI WGS metagenome assembly JYMV01 (sample SAMN03354496, study PRJNA234377) | hydrothermal vent metagenome | biome: Deep sea; feature: Hydrothermal plumes at the Eastern Lau Spreading Center, Western Pacific Ocean; material: Seawater | place: Tonga | collected 2009 | depth 2000 m m
GATGGTATATGGCATCGAGGAGGTTGGTTTTCCCGCCCCCATTATCACCTACAAAACAGTTGAACCCGGTGCTGAAGTTTAGCTCCGCATGTTCATAGTTTTTGAAGTTGACTAAACTCAGTTTTTTTAGATGCATGGGCTATAAATTCTCCCCGTAGATATAGAACGGAAGATAAACGAAAATTAATAAAAACTCTGTTAAGGAAATCCCCTAAAGAAAAAAACTTATTTTTGCATCGCTTTTCCTGATCAATAGGAATAAATAGGCTGCATAATGGCAAAGAATAAAGACGAAACGATTGTAGACGTAGTTGAGGTCGTAAGTAAGACTGAAAGGTATATTGATGAAAATCAAAAAAGCCTGACGATTATCATCTCCGCTATTGTGATATTAATCGCGATGTACTTCATTTACACGAAGTGGTATATAGCTGAAGAAGAGTTGAATGCTCAGAGGGAGATGTATATGGCAGAAATTTGGTTTGAGCGGGACTCATTGGACCTGGCAATATACGGAGATATGCAATGGCCTGGATTTGAAGAAATTGTTGACGAATACAGCATTACGCCTTCAGGAAATCTAGCCAACTACTACCTTGGTATCTGCTATTTAAGAAAAGGGATGTTTGAGGACGCCATTGAATCTTTGAGCGCATTCGACTCAGATGACTTAATGGTCAGCTCTGTGGCTACTGGCGCAATAGGGGATGCATATATGGAACTGGGAGAAGTTAAGACAGCAGCTTCTTTCTATATGGATGCAGCTAATGATAAAGAAAACGATTTCACTTCTCCAATCTACTTAATGAAAGCCGCAGCGGCATATGAGGAATTAGAGAATTATAAGAAAGCACTTGGTATTTACGAGAATATCAAGAAGAATTATGCTGACACAAAGGAGGGCTTGGAAGTGGAGAAGTATCTGGAAAGAGCTAAATCCATTGTGAACGCGAAATAAGTCCCTTGTCTAGTAAGACCGACATTTCCCATCAAATAGAAGATGTACCTTCTGCAAATGCTATGCGCTTCGGTATAGTAGTTGCGGAGTGGAATGCGGAAATCACGGAGGCGATGTGCGAAGCTGCTGTTGCAACATTGCAAAAATATGGAGCAGATGAAAAGAGTATTATCAAGCAGTATGTTCCGGGAAGTTTTGAACTGCCATTGGCTGCACAATTCATGGCGGAGAGCGATAAAGTTGATGCGGTCATTTGTTTAGGCTGCATTATACAGGGTGAAACAAAACACTCTGATTTTATTGCGAACAGCGTGGCAAACGGAATTCAGAATGTTGCAATGAAATACAGTTTGCCTGTAATTTTTGGAGTGCTTACCCCTAATAATATTGAGCAAGCCAGGGATAGAGCGGGAGGAAAACACGGAAACAAAGGAGAAGATGCTGCAATAGCAGCGATTAAGATGACACATATTAAAAGAACATTGAACGATTAAACACCATGGCTATGAAGAGTTTACTTACCCTATTTACTGTATTGACCGTATCGCTTTCTTCCTGGTCTCAACAGGCTGAGTTGGACAAAGGAATGGGCTACTATAACAAGAGAGCAGAAGGAGCTATAGAATTAGTTGCAAAAGCCGGTAACATCGACAAGGCCATTGGCCACTTTAGAACTGCAGTTTCCAATGAGGCTACAAAAAAAGACGCTGCTGTTATGCTCATGAAATGTTATTACTACAAGGGGACTTTTGTGGAAACAGAAAAAGATAAGCGATTGGCTGTATACAATTTGAGCAAGGCTCTTGGAGAAAAGATGATGGCGGTTTATCCCAGGTCAGCACCCATAGTTTATTGGCATGCTACCAATATGGGGAAATGGGGAGAGACTTCAGGTATCTTGAAAGCCGCCAAAGAAGGCCTGGCTGACCTGATGAAGGAATGGTGTGAGAAAGTAATCGAGTTGGATGCCTCTTATAAGGATGGGGCAGGAGATCGGATGTTGGGAATAGTTCATTTCAAGACACCTTACATTCCATTTATACTATCATGGCCTGACAATGACGATGCGCTGTTGCACCTGGAAAAAGCCCTTGAGTACAATGACAAAGACTTTATTGCCAATGTATATTATGCTCAAGCATTAAAGAGTGATGGGGAGAAGGAAAAGGCGATTGCGATTTTGGAAAAGGTGGTTACATGGAAGCCGGCCCCCAGTCAATTATTGGAGGATAAAAAGGAGCTAAAGGAAGCAAAGCGGTTATTAAAAGCTTATAAGTAAGTCTCACTCAGGCCCAGGTGGCGAAATTGGTAGACGCGCCAGCTTGAGGGGCTGGTGTTCGCAAGAATGTGCTGGTTCGACTCCAGTCCTGGGCACTAAAGATCCTATAAGTATCGGATCAAAGTGCTGTAGTTCTCCCTGAGAGAGTTCTCCTTTAGAGTTCGCTCTCTTTACTAGCCAAGAACCATCAGCATGATTTAGACATAGCGGGATATGTTCACCGTATATGCAATAAGAGGTTTGACAAGCAGCTCCTTTACTATTTAACACCAAGGGAACTGACAGGAGAAGCAATTCCCTTTGATAGTTTGACCTCCACTCGAAAGGGATTCTTAAAATTTGTACTTCCGCCCCAGTACCAACTTCCACCCCACAACAAGAAGTACAAGGAAGCCTATGCTGAAAACCAGAACTGCAACATCTGAATAATCATCTCTCCACTTCTTAGCCATTAAATCCATGGAGGAGAACGATAGGGCCACCAGGCCAATAATTACCATAGAAGCATAGAGAATGTTCTCAATGATAATGATGTACCGGGCTTTCTTGACCGGCCGGCTTTTCCTGGCCCAATAGTCTGCTATAAAATCCTCTGATTTCTCGACATAAGCCGGATCTTTATGTTTAGGAGCCCTCTCCTTTTTAATAGCTGCAGCAATACCCTCAAACCCGTACTCCAGTACAATATCGAATTTCTCTCTGCTTAATGGGTCACTGAGCGTATTATACGCTTCACCGATCTCTTGAAACTTGACGTGTGATTCAGGTGAATCGTTCACGTCTGGATGATATTGGAGCGCTTTCTTCCTATAGGCTTCCTTAATCTCCTCACCTGAGGCAGCATGAGAAATATCCAATATTTTGTAATAGTTAATCAAGGGGGTGGTTTTATTATAAAACGATTTTTTTAGTAATCATGTTCGCGATGGCACCCAGTATCCATCATTTCACCAATGACAACCTCCTCGTAGCCATCGATAATCCATCCACTACCAGGCTATAAGTATAAATGCCCGCCGGAAGGTGATTCCCCGCGAACATTACTTCATTTGATTTCTCTAGAAGAGCTATTGGTTTTCTTTTTATCACCCTGCCTGTCAGGTCACGGATCTCAATATGAGCAGCTTCGTACTCAAATTTGCCAGCTATATTCACAATAATCCTCGCTGTACCTGAAGTTGGATTAGGAACACAAAGCATTGAAAAACTGTGAAAGAAGCTATCAGTATTATTATCTACATCAACGGTGTTACAAGCAAAAGAATAAGGCAAATCATCCTGAGCCGCTGAATCGCTGCTGACCATTGCTGAGACCGGTGGGAATACCGAGCTTGAGAACAAGCTGGTGATGCCGTTGCTATCCACGGAGGCTACCGTTATGAGATACTGTGTCCCAGCGTTCAATCCAGGTATCATATAGGCCAATGTGTCCTCAAACCTGTAAAGACCCATAAAATCCGTGTTGGGATTTTGGGTGGTGACCCCTACACGATAATTCATGTATTGCGTTGCGGAAGTGATCTCTATGGCCAGCCCGTTAGTGTCATTTGTGAGTTGATAAGCCGGTGTTTCAGGTCCAATGGAGGCCAAAGTGGCCGTTGCTGCATTGTGAATGCAATTGCGCTTCAAATAATTGAAGTCTACAAAGAAGCTATCTATTGATCCGTCCAGATCAGTATCCACTCCCAAAACATCGGTGCTTGTGTGCTGTCGGTCACTATATCCTGGAGCTGTCACTCCCGCATCACCATGTTCATTGGCAGCACAATACCGAATGGCCGTATAAAAACGTGGTGACTTTGAAAATGGAATATGATCCCCTCCCCTTCCAGTTCGATCAGTTTGATTGATAATATTAACTGTCATTGGAACCGCAGAAATAGGAACCAATTTTTCGTCGTTCACCAGCTTCGCAAATCGGGCATAACCCCTTATCTGACTCTGCAATATATTACCATCAGAAAAAATCCTCACGTGTGTACTATCTATATGCCCCTCAAATGGACAGCTGGGCCCGGAAGAGGTCTCACCACAGAGTATCCCTCCAATAACATCATTGTTTTGTACTGCCTTGACCGCGATATTATTATCGTACACATATTGGGCAAAGGCATTCGCTCCCAAAAGACCCTGTTCCTCACCAATTGTGAGCATAAATACCATGGTGTTTGGAAATGTATATCTACTCATCACCCTTGCCAACTCCAATACCAATGCCGAGCCACTGCCATTATCTTCCATTCCAGGAGCATCGCATAGGATGTCACAGCCTCCTTCACATCGGCTATCGACATGAGCCTCCATAATAATCACGGAATTATCTGATAAATCTGACCCCGGCAAAATAGCAATCATGTTTCTATGCTGCGGCATGCCGCAAATGTCCTCATCCCATTGAAGGTAGGTAGTTACCAGCCTATCTTCCGATGCCGCGCTGAATTGATCAAACTTGCCAAGCGCCCATCGTCGTGCCGCGCCAATTCCAGTGGTAGAAGAAACAGTATCAGAGCCACTGTTCCTCGTTTGGAATGTGCTGAGATTGACCAGATAACTCTGTAGCGAATCTGCCGAAATACCAGACTGAATGTCACAAATGATGCTGCTCTCGTCGTCCAGCGTAGTTGTGGCAGCGTAATCAGCTGGATTGTAATTACCCAGCAAGATCTGCTCGGCTACCGGATTGGTGAGAATAATATTGTTCTGTGCGGTTGAAAAGAGGTTTGCGCATAGAAAAAGAACCAAGAAAAGACAAGATCTAGTGGCCATTAATCTAACATACACAGATTAAACTTACCTATAATCGGCTAAGAGTTCAGCTTCGGTAATGCATAAGGGTGGCAGTATATAGATCACATTACCAAGTGGCCTCAACAGGATCTTCTTGTCTATGAAGAAATTGTAGATGCGGTCTCTATCCTGATTGAAATACGATGTTTCCCCCCCTGTTTTAAGCTCAAAGGCCACAATTGTCCCTACCTGCCTGATATTGTCAATATTATCGAAATCCTGGAGCTTTGATGCGAACTCATTGTGCTGTGCTCCTATGCGGTTGATGTTCTTCCATGTGCTCTCCTCGTCAAAAATATCCATGCTGGCATTGGCGGCAGCACATGCAACCGGATTGCCAGTGTATGAGTGGCCATGAAAGAGCGTCTTTGATTTATCATCTGATAGGAATGCATCATAGATTGGGGAGGAACATGAAGTTGCTCCCAAAGCCATGGTACCCCCCGTTATACCCTTTGACATACAGACTATATCTGGATCGACTGAGAGATGATCCGAAGCAAAAAACTTCCCGGTTCGCCCAAAACCGGTCATCACCTCATCCGCAATACATATGATCTGATTCTTCTGGCACTCCTGAATCAAAGCTTCCAGCCCCTTGGCCGAGTGCATATTCATCCCTGCAGCCCCTTGAATCAAGGGCTCATAGATAAAGCTGGCGATTTGACTTCCTTTTTCTCTAATAACCTCCTCAAGCTGCGCTAGAGATACATCTTCCTTTCCCTCTTTTGGTGGTTCGATAAAGACCACGTCAAACAGCATAGATTCAAATGGTCTTACAAAAGCCCCTCTGCCTGATACAGCCATCGCTCCAAATGTATCTCCGTGATAGGCATTATCAAACGAAATGATCGTATTCCTTTGCTCTCCCCGATTGTCCCAATATTGAATAGCCATCTTTAGTGCCACTTCAACAGCGGTTGATCCGTTATCTGAATAGAAAATATGGTTCTGATTATCCGGCAGCTTCTCAATTAAGCGTTCGGCCAGCTCAACTGCACCTGGGTGGGTAAAGCCGGCAAAAATAACATGCTCTAGTTTCTTAACCTGTTCAGCGACCTTCTCAGCAATGTGAGGATGCGCATGTCCATGCGAGTTTACCCACCAGGAAGAAATAGCATCGAGGTATTTATTGTCATTCTCATCATACAGCCAAACACCTTCACCCCTGGTGATCACTACGGGTAAATCCATTGTCTTCATCTGGGTATAAGGATGCCACAGAACCTTAAGATCCCTTTCTGCAATACTCATATTCCCTGAAATTTAGCAGCATATTGGCTTATTACCTCCTTGTTAAGATTTTCCTCCTGCTTAATGCGGCCCAGACACTTTAAACCAGTATACTCCAATATGACTTCCTCTGTAGCCGGAACAGCATCTCCATTGAAGATAAGGCCTGTTATACTTAGTCCTCTTGACTGGAGCAATTCAACGGAAAGTAGTGTATGGTTAATACTCCCGAGGTAATTTTGAGATACCAGGACCGTTTCGGCGTCGAAATGCGCTATAAGATCCACGACCATCTCCCGATCGTTTAGGGGCACCATTAATCCACCTGCTCCCTCTATAATAATCGTGTTCTCCGTATCTGGTAGGTGAATATCACATACGGCAAGTTCAACCCCATCTTCCTTCGCCGCGGCATGAGGGGACATAAATCCGGTGAGCCGATAGGCCTCTTTGTGTATTATACTTTGAGTGTTCTCAACTAGTTTACGCACCCACATCGTATCTGAATCATCAAGTGAACCACACTGAATGGGCTTGAAATAATCCGCTTTCAGCGCTTCAACAAGTACAGCGCTCACCACTGTTTTACCTACATTAGTGCCAATTCCAGCCACAAAAATCCTCCTCATTTCATAGTTTTTAGACAATTCACTAACCTCAATACCTCCTCCTCGGTATTAAATTCATGGAGACAAATCCTCAACCTCTCCGTCCCTTTTTTGACAGTAGGACTCAATATAGGGCGGACATCGATACCCTCATTTTCCAGTTCATTAGACATAAATTTTGCACGCTGATTACTACCACAAATCACACTCTGAATGGGCGTAAAACTCTCAATTATTTCAAAGGCCTTAATACCTTCTATCTTATTTTTAAATAAACGCTGTATCTTGCAGAGTTTCAATTCTATATAATTCATATTTGACAATTTGTCATAGGCTCTTTTTACTCCAATTAAAGCGGATTTTGGGAGCGCAGTGGTATAAATAAATGGCCGGGCAAAATTGATCAAATAGTTCCTCAAATTTTTGTCCCCTAAAACGATCGCTCCATGTCTTCCCAGCGCTTTCCCAAATGTGTGCATACGTGCATATATACGGTCCTGTAAATTCAACTCCACTACCCTACCTTCGCCCTTTGCTCCAAACAACCCAGTTGCATGGGCCTCATCAACAATCAACTTTGCTTTGTACTTATCGGCGAGTGCTGAGAGTTCAACTAAGTCCGCAAAGGAGCCGTCCATAGAATATACAGATTCTACCGCCACGTAAATTTGTCCATTATCCTTTGAAAGGTGTGCTTCTAAAGCCACCAGATCATTATGAGGGAAAGAGTATGATTTACAAGTACCCAATCTAAGGCCATCGCGGATAGAGGCATGACAGAATTCATCGTACAAAACCGTGTCTCCCCGCTGGGGAACAGCAGAAAACAAGCCAAGATTGGCATCGTATCCCGAATTGAATATCAAACCCGCCTCAGAATCGTGGTATTCGGCTATAAACCTTTCGAGCTCCTCAATATAGCCTGAATTTCCACTTATCAGGCGCGATCCGGTCGATCCCAGGGTAGCAAAATCCTTGTCTTCACCAGATTCAATATCCCTTGCGAAACCCAAATAATCATTGGAGCAGAAGTCGATGAGGTTCTCATTCGTTCTCAGCGAACGTAACCGCCCTTCTTCTTGCCTGGAATCAAGCCTGGATTCAAGCCTGGATTCAAGCATCTCTCCTGATGTGATCATCAATTTTATTTTGGCAGAAAAGGAACTTCATGGGGGTGTAAAGCTATGCTTCTACAGCAACATTCCTTGCCACCGGTTGCTTAGCCCTTATACCAAGATCTTGAAACAACTGCATATCCTCGTTGAACTCAGGATTAGGAGTGGTCAGCAGCTTGTCGCCAGCAAAGATTGAATTAGCACCAGACATAAAACACATTGCCTGTGCTTCCTTGCTCATTTGCCCCCTGCCGGCTGATAGTCTAACGGCCGCTTCGGGCAGTACAATTCGGGTGGTCGCGACCATGCGTATCATTTCCCAGCTCGACACGGTTGGTTGATCAGCCAAAGGCGTTCCTTCTATGGGAACCAAAGCATTAATAGGAACAGATTCAGGCTGTGGCTTCATCCTCGCCAGCGTGATCAACATTCCAATTCTATCTTCAACAGACTCTCCCATTCCAATAATTCCACCTGAACAAACGGTCATCCTGGTCTTGCGAATATTTTTAATCGTATTCAGCCGATCCCCATAGGTCCTGGTGGTAATAATATCATTGTAATGCTCTTCGGAAGTATCGACATTGTGGTTATAAGCATATACTCCTGCCTCATCTAATTTCCTGGCTTGCTCCTCGGTTAACATTCCCAACGTGCAACATACTTCCATATTCAGAGCATTCACTTCCCTGACCATTTCCAACACCTTGTCGAAATCGCTGTTATCCCGAACTTCCCGCCAGGCAGCTCCCATGCAGAACCTGGATGCTCCCCCTTTTTTTGCATTTTTAGCTGCTTCAATTACTTCGGTTAGCGGAAGCAACTTGTGCACCTCCACATCCGTGTGGTATCTGGCCGCCTGTGGGCAATAGGCACAATCTTCAACACAGCCGCCTGTTTTGATTGACAGGAGCGAGCTCACCTGAACTTCGAGAGGATCGTGGTGCTCACGATGCACCAAGCCCGCACGATGAACCAATTCCAACAACGGAAGGTTGTAGATGTCTAATATCTCCTGTTTAGTCCAATTGTATCTGATATCGGCCATAATAATTTAAAATTATCACGCAAAGATAGAATTTATTCCACTGTGGAAATTCGTAATTTTACATCCATATTTTTCAGGAATCCAAGTCAATGAGAATAGATATTATTACTGTATTACCAAAGATGTTTGACGGGCCGTTGAATCAGTCCATCATGCAGCGTGCCCAGGATGCCGGATTAGTGGAGATCAATATTCACAATCTTCGTGATTATTCAACCGACAAGCAAAAGAGTGTTGACGACTATCAATATGGAGGTGGTGCCGGAATGGTATTGATGATAGAACCTATTGCCAATGCAATTAACTCCCTTCAAAAAAGCGCCCAGTATGACGAGATAATCTACCTTTCACCTGATGGAGAGCTACTAAACCAAGGCATGGCCAACAAGCTGTCAACTCTTAGCAATCTGATATTACTATGTGGTCATTACAAGGGAATTGATGAGCGGGTACGCCAAAACATCATCACCAAAGAAATATCGGTGGGAGACTATGTGTTGTCTGGGGGAGAGCTGGCAGCTGCGGTGTTAACTGATAGCATTGTGCGGTTAATTCCTGGAGCAATTTCCGACGAAACCTCAGCGCTGACAGATTCATTCCAGGACGGCATGCTTGCTCCTCCCGTGTACACCAGGCCTGCTGAATATGAAGGCCACAAAGTTCCGGACGTCTTGCTGTCTGGGCATGAAGAAAAAATCAACAAGTGGCGTGAAGAGCAGGCAGAAAAGAGAACGGAAGAACGGCGGCCTGATCTGAGTAAGTAATTGATTACGTCCAACCGACGGGGCAGATGGGAAAACCTGGAGAAATATTAGTCACTCCCACGAGTTACAATTGTCTTTAGAAGTAAGTGGCAATTCCCACCTGTATTCCCGCTTTCTTCGCTGCTGGATTCCCGACCAGGTCACGGATCCAATGGTATCGGTAGTTTACCTTAAATACGGCGCGGCCATTGGGCCTGAAGGCTACGCCTCCAGAAAGGGCTGTTTCGTGATCATACTTTGTAATATCCGGTAAGCTTACCAGAGTGGTTTCGAAATCACCGGCATTCATATCCACCTTCTCTAATCGAGCCATTAAGAGCAGGTTGGCATGATCGAATCCAATTAGTTTACCCTTTTTGACACTGTAATCAACTTCCACAAAGCCACCCCATTGTCTGGTACCATAGAGGGGCTGCAATGTCTCTTCGACTTCGATATTGGCTATTACATACTCTCCCTTGATATCAATCTTCTCAAAATCAGTATTGTAATCAATTGCGATAATACCGAGAGAATTCCGATCTGCAATTTCTTCTCCCTCCAACCTAAAGGTATTGTACACTCCACCATAGTAAGAAACACCTACCTCCCCTATTCCACTTTGGCACCAGGCCACCCGTGCATTGTACATAGGCAGGCCATTGTTGTCCTCTTCCAACATTTCGAGTGACTTGCCGCCTGGAATAAAAGTCTTGCCCTCTTCATTTAGCACAACTCCACCGGCAAGGCCATTCACCACATAGAAATCATAGGAAATCTGTCCGCTACCCATCACCGCATTTCCAAAAATCCCAAACCCCACTTCACTCAACGTGGAAGGAATTATCATTGTTGATGACAATGGCCGATCAACGAAGTCCCATACCGGAGAATCATGATTGGCGTTGAAAACTCCGATCTGCGGAAGTATTATTCCAGATCGAAATGACAGATATTTGTTGATTTCGAAATCAATTTGAGCTGTTTCTAACGCAATCTCTTCTGTTCCATGCTCAAATTCTAACTCCATCAGGTATCTCAACCTCTTTCCAATGGGAGAGTACACGAATAGGTTGACACGCCGCATCTCCATGCTAAAGCCCTCAGTGAGTCCATCTTCAATGAAATAATTGGTATTGCCTTCAGCGTATCCTCCAATAGATATTCCAGTAGCTCCCAAGCCAATGAAAGGCCGGTTATAAATTGCCTGCTGGTTTGTAACCAGACTGTCTCTCACAGGCTCAGTGTCCTGAGCAATGGCAGAACTGGCAAGGCCTAGCACAATCAGGCTAATAAGACCACAAGTATGAACGGTGCTCTTCATCACAAGGACATTAGAAATTTTATTATCTGATCCTTTTCAGACGAGCTTAATTCAAAATAACCAGATGCTGCACTGTTCGCCTCACCGCCAAGATGGTAGGACATCACGTCGTTGACATCAGATGCCTGACCATGATGGAGTAGATACATTGTTCCTCCCTGACTCTCAGCTGCAAGCCCCAATCCCCAAAGTGGCGGAGTACGCCATTGTGAGCCTTTGGCATTTCCTTCTGGAAAACCATCATCAAGGACTGTACCCATATCGTGCAATAATAAATCAGTGTATGGATGAATTTCAACTTCGCTGAGCACTTCTATATCTGACTTAGCTGTTGTAATAGAGGGTATATGGCACTTAATGCATCCAATTTGTTCGAACAGTGCCTCACCTGAGATTACATCAGCATCTGTTTCGTTGCGGCGTGTCGGCGCCTTTAGCGTTCTCAAATAGAACAAGAGGTTGTCCACCGTGCCAGACCCGATTTCAGGATCAGCAACATCATCTGTAGCCAGGCTACCAGTTTGAGGATTGAAGAGGTCCTCAACTTCCTGATCTGTTGTTAATCCAATGTCCTCCAACAATGCAAATACAATTTGATCTTGCAGGGTTATTTCCTTTGCCTTTTTGCCAAACCTGCCCACATACTTTCCCTGACTGTTAATAATATGTATGTCTGAATTGTATATCGTATATGGCTCAGGTTCTAAATAGTTTACAGTCCCTTTTACCCCGTCTCCATCAGCATCCAGAGAATCAGTAAAATTGAGAATAGTGGAATCATGGATAGCTGCTAAAAATCCCAATCCCGTTACGAGCGGAGGCAATCTATCTGTTCTGAACATATGACTGCCTGGAACGACTTCGCCCTGGAAGCCAGCAATTGATCTCGGTTGGAGCTGCGCTCCACCCTCATCCTCCATGTAATCAAAACCGCCAGTGCCTGTTTTCCCAAATCTTGTAACGATATTTATGGGATGCCCCTTTCCATCACCGATATGGCAACCCTCGCAAGAAGCTTGAACAAATATGGGTCCTAGCCCTTCCTCCGGCGTATATATCTTTGCGAATGCCTTGTCGCCAAGAATATGCTTATTCAATTGAGCGCTGGTAAGTCCAGAAATCGGCTCGGCCACAACTTCCCCTGATTCAGGGGAGCCAGGCATAATCTTTTGACATGCCACAGCAGCAAAGAAGAGAAGTCCACATACAGGTAGAACGGCCTTGTTCATTCCATTGAATTTTCACAAATTTAAATCTATTTTTAGACTTATCTAAATTAATTTTTATAAAATTCTAAATTATTGTAGATTTGCACAAACCCAAATCATGAATACACAGACAGAGGAGAATTATTTGAAGGCGATTTACAATCTGTCTGATCAGCGCAATACGGTTGTTAGTACCAACAGTATTGCTGAGCGACTGCAAACCAAGGCATCCTCTGTCACCGATATGCTGAAAAAGTTATCAGAAAAGAAACTGATCAACTACGAAAAGTACCAGGGAGTTACTTTGACGAAGGCTGGAGATAAAGTTGCGCTGAAAATAATACGCAAGCACAGACTGTGGGAAGTCTTCCTGGTGGATCAACTGAAATTTAAATGGGATGAAGTACACGACATTGCTGAGCAGTTAGAGCATGTGGTGTCACCAGAACTTGTCAACAGATTGGACAAGTACCTTGACTACCCAAAATTTGATCCTCACGGTGATCCGATTCCTGATAAGAAAGGAGTTTTTTCCAATAGAAAGGAATTCTCGCTCGCTGACCTGAAAAGCAAAGACAAGGGTATAATCGTAGGAGTGAATGACTCCTCTGTTGCTTTTCTGCAGTACCTCGAGGAAAAGAAGTTGCTTTTAGGAACCACGGTCATGATGATTGAAAAGTTCAAGTATGATAAATCCATTTCCATCGAAATGAATGGGAAGACAGAGGTCACCATCTCTAATAAGGTAGCACGGAATATCAACATCTCTAAATCCTAGGCAAGCAAAATGTTCGAGCAAATATCAGAGTGGTTTTTAGCGCTTAACCCAATAATGCAAGCTCTGGTGGCTACCACATTCACATGGTTTTTAACCGCCCTCGGCGCATCCCTGGTATTTTTCATGAAGAACATGAGCCGTAAGGTTCTTGACGGCATGCTCGGATTTACCGGCGGGGTGATGATTGCCGCAAGTTTCTGGTCACTGCTTGCTCCTTCTATTGAGATATCAGAATATCAAGGGCTGATACCCTGGCTTCCTCCTGCTATTGGCTTTGTAACAGGGGCTCTTTTTCTTTTCAGCCTGGATAAGTTCCTGCCTCACCTACACATTAATTTCAAGCCCTCTGAAAAGGAGGGGATTGAAACCAATTGGCACCGGACTACGCTCTTGGTACTGGCCATTACCTTGCATAATATTCCGGAAGGGCTAGCCGTTGGTGTTGCCTTTGGTGCAGTGGCGGCTGACCTTCCCGGAGCAGAGATGGGAGCAGCCATAGCCCTGGCGATCGGTATAGGTATTCAGAACTTTCCCGAAGGAACTGCGGTGGCTATGCCCTTGAGAAGACAGGGTGTTAGCAGGCTTAAAAGTTTCTGGTACGGGCAGCTTTCGGCTGTTGTAGAGCCGATTGCCGGAGTAATAGGCGCTGCAGCCGTATTGTACGCTCAACCAATCCTGCCATATGCATTGGCATTCGCTGCAGGTGCCATGATTTACGTAGTAATAGAAGAGGTGATTCCCGAATCCCAAAGGGATAAATACACGGATATATCAACTCTAGGGTTTATCTTTGGTTTCACGGTGATGATGATTCTCGACGTCGCACTGGGTTAACCCGACATCAAATGAGTGAGCAGCATAATATGAAAATAAGCTATACGGATACCATTCCGGATTTGCTTAAAAAACTCAAGTGCACGATTGCCGTTAGCACTTATCACGTAGGCAAGGTCATTTTTATTTGTCCTTTAAGCACTACTCAACTACTCCAAATACCAAAGCACTTTAAGAAGCCAATGGGCATTGCTGTATCAGGAGATAAGCTGGCGGTGGCAAGTATAAATAAAGTTACCGTCTTCTCCAATTCCCCTAAACTGGCCATCAACTATCCGATAAAACCCAAAACTTTTGACGCTTTGTTCATGCCTCGGGCAGATTACTACTGCGGCAGAATTGATGTCCACGATCTTAACTGGGGCAAGGACGGGCTGTGGGCGGTTAATACTGGATTTTCATGCTTGTCTATAATTGATGACAATCATAGTTTTACGCCGAAGTGGCAGCCACCATTCATAACTGACTTGATGCCAGAAGACAGATGCCACTTGAATGGCTTGGCCATGAAAAACGGTTATCCTGCCTATGTCACAGCGCTGAGCCAAACCAACACCAAGGAGGGATGGAGGAGCAATTTAGCCAATAGTGGAATTCTGATGGACGTTAAGACTGAGGACATTTTACTGGATCAATTGCCAGTACCCCACTCCCCGAGACTTCTTGACGGACATATCTATTTTCTTTTATCAGGAACAGGGGAATTGGTAAAGTACAACCTGGAAACCAAGAGCTATGAAAGTGTTCAACTTCCTGGTTTTGCTCGTGGGATGGCGGAGTACGGCAATTATTTGTTCATTGGATTATCTAAGATTCGGAAATCCAGCAAAAGCTTTCAGACCCTGCCTGTTAAATCCAAGGCAAAGTACGCCGGAGTTGTCGTCTTGTACAAACCATCCCTGTCTATAGTTGGAGAAATACGGTATGAAGATACGGTTGAGGAGATCTATGATGTGCAAATCCTACCTAATGTACTTCGGCCTAGCATTGTGAATCCGGAAAATGAGATTCATGAACGCTCTTTGAGCGCTCCAGGACTCAACTTTTGGGGAAGGCCAAAGTAGGTAATTTTGCACACATCGGTTTAATACTTATATTTATTCTCCAATCGACAACAATTTAATGGTAGTAGTAAAGAACATTCCTGTAAAAGCAACCGCTGTATTGGCTGTAGCAGCTATCTGCAATTTGACAAGTTGCAAGAAATACGACGAGGGACCAGCATTTAGTCTCAGAACCAAAAAGCAGAGATTAACGGGTGAATGGGAGTTGGACAAACTGGTGTCATCTAATGGTACCGTATCAAGCAATATTAACTTGGAATTCGAGTTTGAAAAGGACGGAGACTTCACCATGATCTATACATACTCGTATTATGGCTACGGGTACGGGAGTTACACCTATTCCTACAAGGGTGACTGGGAATGGGAGGACAGCAAAGAGAAAATTGAAATTCAGATTGGCAATTCCATAATAGAGTATGAAATCATCAGGCTAACCAACAAAGAGCTGATTCTGGAAGATGATTATCTGAACGAATACCAGTTTGACAAACAATGAGGAAAGGGTTAGGCGCTGGGAAGACTGCCTAAGTTTTACGAGTTTTGCTGCTCTAGTCTTTTTCAAACTCCCAGACTACTCCAGTTATGGTTTCAAGTTTGAGTTCCTCTTTCGTCAACTTCAGGATTTCATATTCTACCCTGATATTATTCAAGGTAATCTCAATATCCTCCTTCTTGTCCTCCCAATCCCAATCACCTTTAGTAACTCCAGATTGGGTGCTCACATTATAGATAGCGGTACAACTGCTTTGAGTACTCCAGTAGTCCACCATAGAAGTTGAAAGGGCATAGTTCCACTCTACATCGCCATCCTTCTCAAATTCCAGTATGTAGTAGGTATAATCTGTCGTGTTTTGAAAGGGAACGTAAGTTCCACAATTCGTGTAAACGGAGTCCCCATAACTACTGATTGACAATGTTTGATCATCGTCAATGGACTTAAGGTTCCATTCACCAGCTAATCTCTGCTTTTTTGTTAACAGTGTAAAGGAAGGCCCTTCCTCATACTTTTTACATGAGAAAATTAATACTGTAATCACAAAAAAGGACAAGACGGATAGTAGATTTCGCTTCATAGTCAGCAATTTAGCTAAAAATTCGATATTTTGTAAAGGGTAAATATAATCATTCTTCCAAATTTATCAGGATTTGTCACCTTTGCCATGGTTCAAGTCTAAACGGATATAAAGTGAAAACAGATATAAATATTACCAACAAAAAGGCTGGCTATGAATACGAGTTCATTGACAAATTTACAGCGGGTATTCAACTGCTGGGTTCAGAGATCAAGTCAATAAGGGCCGGAAAGGCCAGTATTAAGGAATCCTATTGTCTTTTTATAAAAGATGAGCTATGGATTCGAAATATGGATATTTCTGAATATGCCCAGGCGTCGACCAACAATCATAAACCCAAGAGGGATAGAAAGCTGTTGCTCAATAAATTAGAATTGCGCAAGCTCCGAAAGAAAATAGATCAGAAAGGACTTTCCATCGTAGCTACACGGCTCTACATAAGCCAGCGAGGTTTTGCCAAGCTGAACATCGCGCTGGCCAAGGGAAAGAAAATCTATGACAAACGCGAATCTCTAAAAAACAAGGACAGTAAACGCGAAATGGACAGACTACTGAAAGACCGGTAAAGCAAAAATCAAGGCATAAAAAAAGCCCCGTTCGCGGGGCTTTTTTAAAGCACCTAATAATTTACTATTGCTTTTCGTAAGTTCTTGTTTCAGTTACAGAATATAAATCTCCATTATCCAATGCGATATATTCCATAACAACAATCATCTCTTTGTTCTTCAACATGTCAATCCTCCATGTCGTAACACCTGAATCTCCAGTAGAAGTGCTAATGTCTGTGTCAGAGAAAGAAGATGAAGTATAAATACACGTTGAGCTAGTTTCTTGCATGCCAACTCTTTCCTTGTTTTTATACTCAAGCTCCTTATTTTTACCTACCCAAAACCATCCACCAGTACTTGTACAACTGTATGTAGAACTAGTGTCTGATTCAGTAAATTTAGACTCATATGTGCCATCCTTCATTATTTCCATCGATTCTGAATATGTTGTTGTAGCTGAGAATGAACCAAACAATGTGATTTTCGAACTACCGCTAAAGTTTATTGTGGTAATATTTGAACCACTAATAGATGTACTTTGCCATTCTACCAGTTCCCATTCGCCTGTCAACCTTGCCTTGCGCGATTTTAGCGACATAGGATCATTCTCGCCTTTCTTACAGCCATTAAACATTGGCACTACCAATGCCAGACAAATAACGGAGATTATAATTTTTTTCATGCCAATATTCTTTTAGTTAGTGTTTATCAAATTTAGATCGAGCACAAAGATAAAATAATTTAGTTTTCTGCACATTATTTTTTACAGTAAAAAAGAGCGTGTTAACTTACAGTTTAAAGGTAAGACCGAAAGCGACAACGTATGGGCCAATAAGTCCCAACTCCACATGAACACCACTTTTTTCTGTAAGGTAATACTGCATACCAATAGGGATGATCTGAAGAGTTATTGGATAATTGGGGGAAGCATCCTCTAAGTAGTATGGATCACTAGAGGTGTGATTAAACCTATCTAGTGACAGCCCTAGTCCAAAGCCCGAATACATATCTAATTTTTCTTTTCTGCCATAATGAAAATTAGTCCTTAACCTAAGGTTTAGTTTAGATCTTGATACGGTTACCTCTTCAGTGATATCCTCAAAACCAGTCCAAGGATCTTCATAAGAATAAGTGTAATCATAAGTACCCGAAGCTCTCTGATATGACAGACCTACACCCAAAGAAACAACATTATTGAGGGAAATATCATACATGGAATTAATTACTGGCATTTTGGTAGTCTCATAATTATCCCACGACGACGGGGTGATAAAAAAACTTAATCCCGAACCAAAAGAAATGGTAGACACTTTTTCACTGTTTTGCAACTTCGCAGAAGATCTAGAAGAAGCGTCCTTTTTTTTACTTTTAGCTGAAGCTCCCTTTGGTGTGCGATTAGCCTTTAATTTGTCTTTAGATGAACTTTGGGATTTACTTCGTTTTACTTTACCAGCCTTCTTTTTCAAAGAGGACCTTAATGCAGATTTACTTTTGGCAGATCCGGATTTTAACTTCCTCATTTTACCCGGATTATTTAGAAACAGCCGCAGATAGCTCTCTTCCATTAACAAATCCTCTCCACTTTTTCTTCCTAAATCTGTAATATAGCCTTCCAGTTTGCCGGAATATTGATCAAACACAAAGTAGGCATTGCTCGGTTTCCTAAATCTTGGGGAACCACCTGCCAAACCATGCTCAGTAGGTACCTCTATTTTAAGGACTTTATGATAACGGTGCTTATATTTATACACCACTATTTTTTTGCCATTATTGACATCCAGATAATAGCCATGCGGATTAACACCCAGTGTTGCGCTAACCGCATCCAGTTTCATTCCAGGATTGATGCCTACCATCTTATCTACCGTTGTGTAGTATGGTATGACACGGCAAGACGAGAAACTAACAGCCGCTATGGTGATCAGGAAAATTAGTTTTTGCATGCCACACTATACGGGCAACAACTAATTTAGTTACTTATCTGGGAATAATTCTATGCCTCTTATGTTAAATAGGCTATTTTCTCCTTTTGGCTTTTTCTATGCTTCCTTCCCGCTCCTGATGTCCACCAACATTTAACCTTATATCAAGCGAAGAATTCCCCTGTTCAATGACCCTTTCAATAATATCACAATTATCGCACTCCTTTTCATTTGCTCTCTTGGTTTCCTCAGAAGGAATACAAGGGGCGCAATTGGGATTTACCTCTCGCTCTGGATTTAGGATATAGCCACACTCACAATACTCACAAGAGCCATCATCCATATTGGCATCTGGATCATAGTTTATAGAGTTTGGATCAGTACAGCCATCAACAATCAGGCCTTCTAAATTATCACAAGCATCTTTCATATCTTCCATTGCAAAAACAAGGGGCTGATAATCTTTACCTCCATTATCGCTAAATACCGTTTCTAACTTATTGTCCCTAAATATCACTTTTGCATATTCCTTTCCAGTATAATTTTGCCCTCCCCGTGTGAGTCCAGATTCTTTGCTTTCCTCAAAGAACAATATTTTATGAGCTGGGTGCTTGTACCTATACAAATATGCTTCACATGCATCAGCTTGCATAGCGTATACATCCCAAGGATAAATCCCTAACAACTCTATTACCTTATCCTTTTTCATTCCAGGCTTAAGAGATGTTAATTTCTCAACTGTTGTAAATTGTGGTATCGTGGCACAAGAAACAAACATGATGCTAATAATTACAGATAGTAATGCAAAGTGTGTATTTTTCTTCATTTTTAAATGTTTTAGTATTTTCCCCGGGTTGGATTCATTCTGCTTATGCAATCAACAACACATTTTTTATTTTAGAAACTTTTTAAAGAAACCACCCTTCCCTCCACTACTGGGCGAACTCTTCTTGCTGGATTTCGATGTCAAACCCCTCATTTTTTCTGGGTCATCAAGAAACAATCGAAGATAGTTCTCATCTTTTAGTATCTCCTCTCCTTGTTTCCTGCCTAAGTCTGTAATAAACCCATCCAGCTTTCCGGAATTTTGGTCAAATACAAAGTAGGCATTATTCGCTTTCCTAAATCTTGGCGAGCCACCTGCCAAGCCACGCTCTTTAGACACCTCCATTTTAAGGACTTTATGATAACGGTGCTTATATTTATACACCATTATCTTTTTGCCATTATTTACATCAAGATAATAGTCATGTGGACTAATGCCCAATGTAGAATTAACTGCATCTAGCTTCATCCCCGTTCTAATTTGTGTCATTTTCTTAACAGTGGTATAATAAGGTACTGTCCGGCACGATGAACCTATAATAGCTAAAGTAAATAGTAGAAGAATTGTTCTCATTGTTCGAATTTTATGCTAATGACAATCATTAATTTCTAATGTTTCAATATTAGTCTTATTTAAGAAACATAACAACTAAATTAGTAACAAGTGAAATTCCTGGGGACTAACCAATAGGGCCAGGTATTTGGATTTTGCGTGATTTGGTGTTAATAATATACTGTTAATTAACCCCATGCCTTATTATCCAGGAGTGGCACGAAGACAAAATCACCATGCTCTGTAATCTGGACCTTTGAATCATTTTGCTTTTTCACTGTGGTCATAACTTGATTTTTCATATCCCCTACCGGAATAACCATCAATCCACCTGGTTTTAATTGTTCTTTTAAGGCCTCAGGAACGTAGGGTGCTCCTGCGGTTACAAGAATCTTGTCGAAAGGAGCAAAGCTGGGAAGGCCTTGGTATCCATCTCCATGAAAGAACTTCGGCCTATAACCCAAAGTTGGCAAGAACTCCCTGACTTCGTTATAGAGTGATTTGTGTCGCTCAATGGTGAATACCTTCGCCCCCATCTCCAATAAAACACTGGCTTGATACCCCGACCCTGTACCAATTTCAAGCACCTTGTCCCCCCTCTCAATATTCAGCAGTTCAGTTTGAAAAGCCACCGTATAAGGCTGGGAAATCGTTTGCCCTGATCCAATTGGAAATGGCTTATCCTGATATGCAAACTTCTCAAAGGCATTATCAATGAAAAGATGTCGGGGTACCGTATCGATAGCTGAAAGAACACGCTCATCTTCAATACCCTTTAGGCGGATACAATCCACCAGCTTTCTTCTTAATCCTTTGTATTTGTAGGTGTCTACCACTGACCGCTAAAATATATGACCAAAAGTATCAAATAAAGAAGATCATCAGTTTATGAAATACGAACAATTGTATCGAGATTTTAACAATTCACCTGAATCCGCCATTATCCTTGATAGAGTATTTGTACTTTTGACCAGCTTTATTCTCAATGACACTTTGATATTCACAACATGTTAAAAATCGGCGTAATTGGAGCTGGGCACCTGGGAAGAATCCACATTCAGCAGCTCAAGGAAATTAGCGATTATAATTTAGAGGGATTTTATGATCACAATAATGAGAATGCCGATGTAATAAAAGATGAGCTGGGTGTTACGAAGTATAAAACTGTAGAGGAACTGATAGACAATGTCGATGTCGTAGATATTGTAACACCTACTATTTCACACTACGAGTGCGCGGTTAAAGCCCTGGCTAAGTCCAAGCATGTATTTATAGAAAAACCGGTTACCAATACGTTGGCAGAAGCCAGGGAGCTGAAAGAACTAGTAAAGGAAGCGGGTGTAAAGGTTCAGGTGGGACATGTTGAGCGATTTAACCCTGCATTTATAGCTGCAGCACCATTTTGTTCAAGTCCAATGTTCATTGAAACGCACCGCCTGGCTCAATTTAACCCAAGAGGGACAGATGTGCCGGTGGTCCTGGATCTGATGATTCATGATATTGATATTGTGCTTAGTGTAGTCAAATCAAATATCAAGAACATCAACGCTAGCGGAGTTGCTGTTGTTAGCGAAACCCCTGACATTGCAAATGCCAGAATCGAATTCGACAATGGGTGTGTGGCCAATCTAACAGCCAGCAGAATTTCCTTGAAACGCATGCGTAAATCGAGATTTTTTCAAAAAGATACCTATATCACTGTCGATTTTCTGGAAAAAGAAGTCAACCTTGTAAAAATCAAAGATGCTTCCGCGCAAAGTGAGGAGGATCCTTATGCAGTGATAATCGATGTCGGGAGCAACGGCACCAGGAAGCAACTGTATTTTGAAAAACCAGAAATCAAAACTGTCAATTCAATCAGGTTAGAACTTGAATGCCTTGCCCGTTCTATCAATGAGGACACCACCCCTTTGGTCACCATTGACGATGGGTATAACGCGCTAGACGTTGCGCACCAAATTCTGGATAAAATGTCTATAACGAAAAATGCCTTATAGGGATCGTTTTAAATTTATTTCCCCACACAATAATAGGCTGTGGCGTCCGTTTTCCACTCATTATCTGGACTACCATTGTTGTTAGGTCATAAAATAAACCACTCCGCACTAACAATAGCACTGCTGTCAGCAGTCATCCTAAATATAGGATGTGAATCAGCTGACCCTGCTGTTGAAGTACCAGCATATATTTCTGTAACCGCATTTAATCTTCAAACAGATTATGCCACGGAAGGTACTGACGATCACAATATTTCAGATGTTTGGGTATTGGTCGGCGACCAGGACGTGGGAGCGTATGAGCTGCCCGCAGTTATCCCCGTTATCGCTAGCGGGTCTCAAGAAGTTCATCTACTTCCCGGAATCAAGGTCAACGGCATCTCTTCAACAAGGGACATATACAATTTCATCGATGGTGCAGTATCCACAGAAACCCTTGTACCGGGGTCTACGGTGAGCATATCTCCCAAAGTTAATTACTATTCAGACATCACATTTGAATGGTTGGAGGACTTTGAAATCGGAAGCACATTACAGAAACTATCGATTAGTGACACTGACATAACTGTAGAGTCGGTCACGTCACTACCTGCAATGGGAAGTAAATCGGGAGTTATACACGTAGATGCAACCAATGATTATTACATCGGAGCGACAAATGGAAAGCAATTTGTTTTGCCTCTTGGGTTGCCGGTCTTTATAGAGCTTAACTACGCCTCGACGATTGAATTTTCCATTGGTGCGATTAAGAAGACCACGCAGGGTGCCGAATCACTGTCTCCATTTTTTAACATATTCCCCTCTGGTGATTGGAATAAGATCTACATTGATCTTACACCATATCTACAATCGCATGTAGATGCACTCAGTTTTGAAATCTACTTCACGTGCACGTACGACCCGACGGTACCTGTAAATAGAGTTCTTCTTGACAACATTAAACTGATTTACCAATGATGAACAGAAAACTGCAGACGCTGAAGTATCTTCTGGCCGATTTGTTCTCCTCAGGTCTTGCATGGGCAGTTTTCTACAGCTATCGAAAACTCAATATTGAACATACCGCACTTGAGTTTGGAGACCGTTTCGTGTTTGGCGTCATTGCAGTTCCTCTATTTTGGGTAACCCTGTACCTAATCACGGGTACTTACAAGAACATCTACAGAAAATCGAGGTTGCTCGAGCTGGGGCAAACGCTATTGATCTCTTTCATCGGTGTTCTAATCATCTTCTTTACACTCTTGCTCGATGACGAGGTGGCTTCTTATAAGCAGTATTATAAGACATTCCTGGCCCTTTTATCCTTCCATTTCTTACTGACTTTCATTCCTCGCCTGTTCCTTACCACCATTGCCGCTGGAAAGATCCACAACCGGGTAATTGGCTTTCCAACCCTACTGGTAGGCAGCAATGACAAGGCCTTTGAAACTTTCGCTGAGATGGAAGCTGCAGTGCGTTCTGCGGGAAATAAATTTATTGGATTTGTTCACATCAATGGGAATAATGGTTCGTCCCTGAGAGAGCATTTACCTCACTTAGGCGGCACTGATAATATTTTGGATGTAATTGATGAGCATGATATTGAAGAGGTGATCCTGGCGATAGAAACTTCGGAACACGGGAATATCAAGACGATTCTAACAAAACTGGAGCAGCGAAACGTAAGGGTGAAGATCACCCCTGACATGTACGACATCCTATCTGGCTCGGTTAAGATGAGCGCTATCTACGGAACACCATTAATAGAAGTGTCACACGATATCATGCCCGTATGGCAGCTTTATGCCAAGCAGGCAATAGACATCTTGGTTTCCATCTTTGTTTTGGTTCTGGGATCACCGGTATTCCTGCTTACTGCTTGCTGTGTTAAGTTCACTTCTGAAGGCCCTGTGTTCTATACTCATGAAAGGATTGGCATTCATGGGAAACCTTTTAATATCGTCAAATTTAGGTCTATGAGAATGGATGCAGAGAATTCAGGACCAGCGCTGTCAAGTGAAAATGACCCACGTGTCACTCCTTTCGGGAGCTTCATGAGAAAAATTCGACTTGATGAGATTCCTCAGTTTTTGAATGTACTTAAAGGGGAGATGTCGCTGGTCGGCCCGAGGCCGGAGCGGCAATATTACATTGATCAAATTGTGGAACGATCTCCACACTACGTGCACTTGCAGAAAGTGAAACCCGGTATCACCTCCTGGGGGCAGGTTAAATATGGCTATGCTGAAAATGTAGATGAGATGATTCAGCGGTTGAAATACGATCTTATCTACATTGAAAACATGTCGCTCATCGTCGACTTCAAGATTATCATTTACACGGTGCTAACTGTCCTCCGCAGGCGCGGGCAGTAAGCCACAACCTCAAATTTTCTTGATTTATCTATCTTCGCCCCAAACCATATCATGAAAAAAATTGCAGTAATAGGATCAGGTACCATGGGAAACGGGATTGCACACGTTTTTGCTCAAACGAATTATGAGGTGCGATTGATAGACATCTCCCAGGACCAGCTGGACAAGGCGCTCTCAACGATCGCCAGGAATCTCGACCGGATGGTGGCTAAGGATAAAATTAGTGAGACTGACCGGGATGCTACGTTAAATAACATTACAACGCATACAGAACTGAGTGCGGGTGCTGAATCTGATCTGGTGGTAGAGGCCGCAACAGAAAACGAAGATATTAAGCTCGGTATATTTAAGGAGCTGGATGATATTTGTGGTGAGGATACTATACTTGCAAGCAATACTTCATCAATTCCTATATCTAAGATTGCTGCTGTTACGAATCGCCCGGGCAAGGTGATTGGAATGCACTTCATGAATCCGGTTCCGGTAATGAGATTGGTTGAGGTTATCAATGGGAGGGAAACGAGTGCCGGCACTACGAAGCTGGTAATGGAGCTATCAAGAGATCTGGGGAAATTTCCAGTGGAGGTCAATGATTTCCCAGGATTTGTGGCCAATAGAATCTTGATGCCCATGATCAATGAGGCCATCATATCCCTGGATGAAGGGGTTGCAGGAGTTGCTGAGATTGACGATGTAATGAAGATCGGCATGGCGCATCCCATGGGGCCGCTACACCTGGCAGATTTCATAGGTTTGGATGTCTGCCTTTCAATAATGGAAGTATTGCATGAAGGACTGAGCAATGACAAGTATGCCCCCAGCCCCCTTCTTCTAGAATTGGTTAATGCCGGTAACCTGGGTGTGAAGTCGGGACAAGGATTCTACACATACGAAAGAGGCTCAAAAGAAATTGTAGTAGCAGCTAGATTTCAATCCTAAGAATTTAGATATCCCCCTGCTCTATGAGCAGCACGATATCCTCAATCCGCTGATCTTCACCGTCGTCGTTGTAAGAGGCTTTAAGATTGAGGTGGAACAGGCGTGCAAGGCCCTGGAATATAAATGCTGTGAACCGCCCTCTCAGCTCTTGTACCAGTTCATAGGATGTTGACCCGGTTTCTCTGTCAATTAACTTGATCAAAATCAAGCCCTGGCTCACGGTCATCTTCTTCAATTCGTCACCGTACCTATCCCAAAGCTCTTTCTCCGCCTGCTTCATGATTTTCCTCTGCTCCCGCTTATCAGTTGTGGCCATAAGGGTATCATTGTACTTTCTCAGTAAGGATGCGGCGAGTTGGGAATACGGATACACCTTCTTGACATTTCTTACCAGGCGGTTGTATCGTACAGCATGTCTTTTACTTTTAAATGTACGCCGGTCCTTGATTATGATCTGGGGTAAATTTTCCATGAGGATGGTGTCACCGTCAACCACGATGGCCTTTACAGTAAACCCCTGGGTTATCTGAGCGTGAGCCTCGTTGAGAACAATTGCAAAAAGCAGTAATATAATAGCTAAATACTTCATCATGCTTGTATCCGGCAACAACCGTTCCACCTGATGAACATATCTGGCGTATACGGAATGAACTGTTTTAATGTTATCTCCAGAATAAATACTCCGTAGCAGATACGTTTATTGTTCAGACAGTCGGTTTTCTTTCCACGCTGACCGTTTTCCCAGTCCACCATTTTGAGAGGATGCCCTCCCCCGTTCAGCGTGCACCAACCTTGCAGCCAGTAATGCCGCTATTTCCAGGGTGTCAGCGTCTGCTCCCTTCTTCAACTTTTCAGCGGAGAAATGATCCGCCACAAAATGGGTATTAAAATCGCCACTCTTAAAAGCTTTATGTCCAAGAACGAATTTGCAAAAGGGCAAGGTAGTTTCCAGCCCCAATATTTGGTAATCATCAATCGCCAGTTCCAATTTTTTCATGGCCTCATTCCTATCATTGGCATGCACAATTAGCTTGGAGATCATAGAATCATAGTAAATTGGGATATCCATGCCCTCTTCGTATCCATCATCAACACGTACACCCGGTCCATGCGGGGGCTTGTATCTTTCCAGTCTTCCGATATTAGGCATGAAGTTGTTATATGAATCCTCTGCATAGACACGTGCTTCTATAGCATGACCATTTATGGACAGGTCTTCCTGCTTAAATCGCAGCTTGTCTCCTCTTGCGATTCGGATTTGTTCTTTCACCAGGTCTACCCCAACTATCATTTCAGTGACCGGATGTTCCACTTGCAAGCGCGTATTCATTTCTAAAAAGTAAAAATCCCCCTGATCGTACAGAAACTCAACCGTGCCTGCTCCAACGTAACGACATGACTTTGCAACCTTGATTGCTGTGCGCCCCATCTCGTCACGCAATTCATCCGTTAGCACAGCTGAAGGCGCTTCTTCAATTACCTTCTGGTGCCGTCGTTGAATTGAACATTCGCGTTCAAAAAGATGCACCACGTTACCATGCTTGTCGGCAAGGATCTGAATTTCAATATGGCGAGGAGAGTGCACGTATTTCTCAATAAACACCGATCCATCTCCGAAAGCCGAAGCGGCTTCACTAACCGCCAATTTCATCTGCTCCTCAATATCCTTCTTCTTTTCGACAACACGCATTCCCTTCCCCCCCCCACCAGCAGATGCCTTTATTAGGATAGGATAGCCAATTTCTTCAGCTGCCTTCAATGCCATTTTCGGACTGTTAATAGCTTTATCAGTTCCCGGAACCATGGCGATGTCATACTTCTTCACTGCCTCCTTCGCAGCCAGCTTGTTACCCATTACCTCAATCGCTTTGGGCGTAGGACCTATAAAGATGATTCCTGCAGCTTTTACCTGCCTGGCGAATTTTGCGTTTTCAGATAAGAATCCATAGCCGGGGTGGATACCATCTACCTTTAACCTCCGACAAATTTTAAGGATTTCATCTGCCCTGAGATAGGACTCAGCCGATGGCCCTACCCCAATACATACGGACTCATCAGCATAAGCAACGTGAGGAGAATGACGGTCCACGGTAGAATATACTGCTACAGTTTTGATACCCATTTCTCTGGCAGAACGCATCACGCGTAACGCAATCTCTCCTCTATTCGCAACCAGTATCTTCTTCATGTATTCGGAAATACTTAGTTAAGTACTTCACTCACCTTATCAGCAGCTTCTTGTAACAATACGGCAGAAAGTACTTCCAGCCCTGATTCATCAATGATCTTCTTTGCTTCTTCGGCGTTGGTTCCCTGAAGCCTAACGATAATAGGCACATTGATCTCTCCAATGTTCTTATATGCTGCTACTACTCCTTCTGCCACTTTATCACAGCGCACAATTCCACCAAAAATATTGATCAGTATGGCTTTCACTTTCGGGTCTTTGAGAATGATTCTAAATCCGTTCTCGACTGTTTCTGCGTCAGCAGTTCCCCCTACATCCAGGAAATTAGCTGGATCTCCTCCAGACAATTTGATGATATCCATAGTCGCCATAGCGAGACCAGCTCCATTTACCATGCATCCTACATTCCCATCTAGTTTTACATAGTTCAATCCAAACTCACCTGCCTCTACTTCAAACGGATCTTCTTCCGCTTCATCCCTCATATCAGCATAGTCCTTGTGCCTGTAGAGTGCGTTGTCATCCAGGTTAACCTTGGAGTCCACTGCCATAATTAAATCATCCGATGTCTTGAGCACGGGGTTGATCTCAAACATGGAAGAATCCGATCCTTCATATGCTTTATATAGCGCAACTACAAACTTGCACATCTCCTTGAATGCAGTGCCAGACAATCCCAGGTTATATGCAATTTTTCGGCATTGAAACCCCTGTAATCCGACAGAAGGATCAATCTCTTCTGTGAATATAAGCTCAGGTGTATTTTCAGCTACGCTTTCAATGTCCATTCCGCCTTCAGGTGAATACATGATCATATTCCGTCCTGATTGGCGATTTAGCAATACGCTCATATAATACTCTTCTGTCTCTGAATCTCCTGGGTAATAGCAGTCCTCAGTAATTAGCACTTTCCTTACTAATTTCCCCTCCGGACCAGTTTGCTTGGTGATAAGCTGCATGCCTAGAATTTCACCGGCTATTTTCTTTACGTCGTCCAGTGACTTCGCAAGTTTTACGCCCCCTCCCTTACCTCGACCACCAGCGTGGATCTGAGCTTTCACCACCCACCATTCAGTCCCTGTATCCTCATTCAACTTCTTGGCCGCATCCACTGCGGCTTCTGCTGTATCTACGGTTATGCCCCGTTGAATTCTCACTCCGTGGCTGGCCAGGATTTCCTTTGCTTGATACTCGTGTATGTTCATTGTTGGTAATTAATGTTTGTCTTAATAATTAGAGTGTAAAAGTAGTTTAATAAATCTCGTCATTGGTTCCTGGTGATGCTAGATTCTAGCTATTGGGAATACCAAAATTCATAATCCTCTATACAACCAAGGCATCCAGTATCTGCCTGATAATATTGATGACATCTCGCCATTACCACCCTCTTGGCAAATGTAACCTATTTGATGAGGTCATCAAATGCCGATTGATCGCAGAGGTCTAGAAACATTATTATCTTCGCCTTCCTAGATTTGTTCAAATGATCCAGGCTACCAATATTGTAAAATCTTACGGTTCCCTCCAGGTTTTGAATGGTGTGAACATCAACATCAAGCCAGGCGAGATCGTCTCTCTTGTCGGGGCATCAGGCGCCGGGAAGACCACCTTTCTTCAGATAGCAGGAACCCTTGATAAGGCTGATTCAGGAACACTGAAAGTGAATGAAATTGAAGTTGGAGGACTTAGCAGGAGCCGCCTGGCCAAATTTAGAAACGATCACATAGGTTTCATTTTTCAATTTCATCATTTGCTTCCAGAGTTTACCGCGCTCGAAAATGTGTGCATTCCTGCTTTCATTGCGAAATTATCAAAATCTGATGCAGAGGAGAAAGCCATGGAACTCCTGGACTTTCTGGCAATGAGCGACAGGGCAAGCCACAAGCCCAGTGAGTTATCAGGTGGGGAGCAACAGCGTGTTGCTGTTGCAAGAGCACTTATCAATCAGCCGGCTGTCGTTTTCGCTGATGAGCCCTCTGGCAATCTGGATTCGGCGAATTCCAAAGAACTTCACGAGCTCTTTTTCTCATTGCGTGACAAGTATCAGCAAACGTTCCTCATCGCCACTCATAACGAAGAGCTGGCAAATATGTCGGATAGAAAGCTCACGATCAAGGATGGAATTATTGCGAGCTAGGACATGGGTGTTCCAAAACGCACTAAGCTTCAATACCTTCTCAGCTTCTTATTTGACACACTTGTGGACTCGAGGAGTTCAAAATTCAACCCTGTACTTGACGTCAAATACTATGAAGGAGGTTATGTTCTGGATGCCAAAACGGTCAATTTCTCATTCGGCACCCTCAAGCGTGTATTTCAACTGGCATTTGACCATTTGAAGATTGGTGGCCGTCCCATAAAATCCGCGCTCATACTTGGATACGGTGCAGGAAGTGTGGCGGCATTACTCAATGAAAGGCTGAACGAACCTCAGATCGTGGGAGTAGAAATTGATGCTGAGGTAATTGCAATAGCGAGAGAATACTTTGAATTGGGTGAGCTCGATAATGTTTCAGTGGTGGAGATGGATGCAACCACTTATGTGCAGACCTGTGAAGAAAAGCTTGACCTTATTGCCGTTGATCTTTTTGACGACGATAAAGTTCCAGGCCAATTCTATGAGAAGTCCTTTTTAGAATCGCTCAAAACACTTCTAAATCCGGGAGGAATTTTGGTATTCAATGCGTCGGTTCAGAGCTCGGGCCAGGAGATAGCCGAATTAAGCAAAGCATTTCAAGAGATATTCAATG
>JYMV01027958.1_pt1 | contig 30111 bp, 30 predicted proteins | sample 338911 | NCBI WGS metagenome assembly JYMV01 (sample SAMN03354496, study PRJNA234377) | hydrothermal vent metagenome | biome: Deep sea; feature: Hydrothermal plumes at the Eastern Lau Spreading Center, Western Pacific Ocean; material: Seawater | place: Tonga | collected 2009 | depth 2000 m m
GAATAACAACGTCCATGGCAATTCCGACCTATATCTGAAAATTGTACAGTATACTCTTATTAGGGTGTTTACTATAAACGCATCCATTGCAGCGGCGTAGCGACTCGGGCAGACTATTTTGGTGGGATACGTTGATATTATTCTTATAATCGTATGCGCTTTGCTATTCGCCGTGCTTATCGGTGTCCTGCGTTCACAGAGATCCGGTAACAAACTCTATCAACGCTTGACGCAGTTAGGAGAGGTAACGGGACAGTTATCCCACTCGCAGGCTGAACTATCGGGAAAGTTCCAGCAAAACCAATCGTCAATGAATGAACGTTTAGAAGCGCTTTCCAAGCGCCTCGGTGAGGGTTTCACGCAGCAAACGGAAAAGACGGGAAAGACGTTGAAGGAGTTGCATGAACGACTTGCAGTGATAGATTCCGCCCAGAAAAATATAACCGATCTCTCCAAACAAATGGTTGGCCTTCAGGATATCCTATCTAACAAACAAGCTAGGGGAGCCTTCGGAGAAATACAGTTAAACGACTTGGTGTCGAGTATTCTACCGCCTTCGGCATACAGTTTTCAGGAGCAACTTGGTAACGGCACTCGCGCCGACTGTTTGCTTAGCTTGCCTAACCCTCCTGGACCCATTGTCATCGACTCAAAATTTCCGCTTGAAAGCTATCACGCCCTCCGAGACGCTAAAGATGAGGAGCAAAAACAGAAAGCTCTCCGGGCACTCGGAGGCGCAGTAATCAAGCATGTGCATGACATTTCCGAGAAGTATATTGTGCCCGGCGAAACAGCTGAGTCAGCCTTGATGTTTTTGCCCTCCGAGGCTGTTTATGCGGAATTACATGCCAGTCTGCCAGCTGTTCTAGAGCAATCATACCGTGCTAAGGTTTGGATAGTTTCGCCCACGACACTCATGGCGACCCTAAACACTATTCGTGCGGTCCTAAAGGATGTTCAAATGCGGGAACAAGCTGACGTAATTCAGGTAGAGGTCTTCAAGATGATAGAAGATGTCGGTCGCCTTGATGATCGTGTTGCAAAACTCCAGCGGCATATGGGGCAAACGGATGATGATTTGCGTCAAATTAGAATTTCCACTGATAAAGTGACAAGGCGAAGTGAACGTATCACCGAGGTGGAAATGGGGGAAAATATCGACACGAGTGGCATTACGGAGACACCGAAACCCCGACTAGTGGACGATATTTAGTAAATAAAAATTCTTTACACTGGAAACTACTTAGTTTGACGTAAATTCATTTACATCCAAGTTTAATAGTTTGGTGGCATTGCCACCCATCACCAGTGCTTTATCTTCATCACTTAGGTTCTTCACCGAGTTAACATGGCCGACTGGATCGGTTTCAGCCATGTCATAGGGATAATCTGTCCCCATGACGACGTGGTCAGCACCCCAGACCTCAATCATATGGCGCAGTTGGGTTTCCGTGAACACTACGGTATCAAAAAAAAGTTGATTTACGAATTTTGACGGTGGTTCTGAAATATTTGTCCTACAGTCGTCCCTCAGCCGGAAAGGATGATCAAATCGGCCATAATAGGCTGGTATATATCCACCGCCATGGGCAACGCAGATTTTCAGGCCTGAATATTTGTCGAGGTATCCATCGAAGACCAAATGACCGACTGCAAGTGCCGATTCCAGTGGGTGCCCGATGGTGTTGCGAAAGTAATGATCATCCATTCGTTCTTTGTATGAGGTCCCGATGGGATGCATGAAAATTAACGTATTGAGATCTTCAACACGTGAAAAAAATTTATCTAGACCAGCTCGGGTTAAGTCCATACCTTGAACGTTGGTAGATATTTCGACGCCTTTAAAGCCCAGTTCATTTATGCAGCGCTCCAATTCCGCGATAGCCAGGTCACAATTCTGCAAAGGGACCGTGCATAGCCCGACAAAACGATCTGGATGACTGGCAACTACCTCAGCAACTCTGTCATTAACTATTTTACATGTATTGCGAGTAAAGTCTGCGTCGTAATCGTAATTGTAATGGAAGGGCGACGGAGAGACCGCCTGCACATCTATACCTTGTTGGTCCATATCCCTTAACCTTATCTCTGGATCGGTCAACTGTGGAAGTATGGATGCTTGCTGCTCTTTATTGATTTTTGTTGTCAGGGGATTTGTGTCTACCATGGAGCGCCCCGTATAATCGGGGGAGAGAGTTTTGAGCATCTCGTCAGCTTCCGGTACATGTATATGGCAATGAATATCGACGGTGAAATGCTTTTTACCATTGGTGACGGTTTCTCCGTGGCCCTCGTTTGCCGGTCCGCGTGCTATATGGTTCTGGTAAAAGTGTCCGAATGGTGAGCACTTGAAAAACATTTTAAATCCCCATATTGAGTTATGATTAATAATCTTGATTGTAAAACTTAGAAAGGCGGACCCGTGCTTTAGGTTTTTAGACCGATTAATTAATGGTTACACGAAGCCCTTAAGCAACACAAAACGCGCCATTTTTATCAAAAGCCTGTTAAATTATGACGGTTACGTGTTTTGTTAAAAGCCGTGACAATTTAGTCGGCGAGAGTTTCCTCGGCCAACTTACGAAACTCATCATCCTTCATTAAGCGCTTATGGATGAGACCCCAATCTTTGACTTCCATAAGCACTTCCATAGCCTGTTCTTCAGAAGCCTTTATTTGGAATTTATCAAGGAAATGTTTAACGTTATCAATACCTGCACCTTTGCCTACCACCACCTCTGGTTCAGACTGGCCCACTAGGCTTGGGCGGAATGGAACGACTTCTGTTTGATGTTCCTTTCCACAATTCAGTACCCAAGTAGCAATAATTCCTGATTCGACTTTAAATAAATCATCGCCGACGATGGGCCTGTTTTTTGGCACGATAGCTCCAGATATCTCGGCAACCATGTCAGCTAGGGGCTTTAACTGCTCGGTCTTAATCCCGATATCTATATTATACAGGGTCAGTAGTGCCATCACGGTTTCTTCCATCGGGACATTACCTGCACGTTCACCCAAGCCCAAGACTGTTGATTGCACAACCTCGACGCCTTCAGACAGGGCCATAATAGTGTTGGCAATACCGAGACCAAAGTCCATGTGAAAATGAGCTTCTAAAGGTATATCAGGGAAACGGGCCTTCATCGTGCGGACAAAATACTGCATTGCATGGATGGAGGTAGCACCCATGGTGTCGACTAGTGCAAGGCCATCCATGTGGCCTTCAACTCCGACACGCTCAATCAGATCGCAAACCCATTTAAGATCTGATCGGGTAAAGTCGATAGGGAAAAATACTACTTCTAGTCCCTGGTCATGCGCGTATTTAGTTGATTCAATGGATAGGTCAATCGCCCTGTCGAGCTCCCAACGGTACCCCAACTCGATTAAATGCGGTGACGCAGGCACTTCCATAATGACGCCTTTTACGCCAGCATCTACGGCACGTTTTACATCATCAACCATACAGCGGGCGAAAGAATAAATCTTTGGGCCAAAATTTCTTCTGGCAAGTTCCTGAACTACCTTTGCATCATCTTTAGAAACGACAGGCATGCCCGCTTCGATTCTATGGACGCCGGCTTCCGCCAAACCTTCAGCAATGCGTATTTTATCATCATAATTAAAAGCCAGGCCGGCCTGTTGTTCGCCATCGCGGAGTGTGACATCGTGGATCAGTATTTTTTCGGGGAAGTTCCACTCAGCCGTTACTTCGGGGGCAAAATTCCAGGGGCTGGTATGCCAGTTTTCGGTTTTCCATGGTGTGTCCGTCATTAAAAGTTTCTCCTTGTAAACCGTCTCAACTACATGGGGGAGCAGTTAGCAGAAAACGTCACTGAATAATTAGGCTTATAAAACAACTTTTTTCAAGCGGCGGCGAACATACGTAACATGAAAAGAGGTGTCAAACGTCGGGATGTGGGGGTTTGGTTACCCCTTAGAGTTAAATAACATAAAAAATCAGGAGTTGCTCAAGTCGCCGTATACCCGCCATCGATAAGTAGATCAGTGGCAGTAACAAAAGACGACTCGTCACTGACTAAAAATACAGCTCCTGCTGCCATTTCCTCCGGATAACCGAGACGACCAAATAGGGTAGAAGCATTCTTGTGTGCTTCTTCTTCACTGGGCCATTGTTTGAAAAACCGTTCATCCGCGGTTGGGCCGGGAGAGATGGTGTTGGCTCGGATATTTTGGTATGCGTGATCTACAGCAAGAGCTTTTGCAAGGCTGAGTAATGCGCCTTTTTGAGAAGAATACCACGCACGGCCAGGTTTTGGTGCGACGGCTAGCTGTGAAGACATCAAAACTATACTTCCAGCTCCATCCGAGGCCATTAATGGTATCGCGTGCTTCAAAAGCAGAAATACACCCGTGAGATTGACGTCAATCGATTTTTTCCATTCCTTGAGGGGTAGTTCTGTAACAGGGAGATAGGACACGTCCTGGATAGCGCAGGAGACGACAGAAGTTAGTCCACCCAGTTTATCTTCAGCAGCCTCCACTAATGAGATAGAGTGACTTTCGTCGGCCATATTGCCAATCACTGCAATCGCCTTCCCCCCATTGGCTTCAACTCGAGAAACAGTTGCAACAACCGCGGGTTCACTAATATCCGCACATATCAGTTCCGCGCCTTCCTTGGCAAAGGCAATGCAGATTGCTTGTCCGATACCACCGCCAGCGCCAGTAACGATAGCTTTTTTCCCTTTAAGGCGCATGGATCCCTCCCAGAGTATTTTTTTCTATTGGTTGACTAAACTGTACATGTTAGGGCTGCAACCTGTTTTAACTATTGTTCTAGATTGATATAGGTATCTTGATAAGCTTAGAGGGCAATATTGTGTCCAATTAGTATTGATACTGACCTGTCGTAAGCTTATTTCCAAATTTGTAACGAAGGACTTCCGTAATAACATGGCTATCTTGCCTATCATCATTGCTCCAGATCCACGCCTTAAAGCAGAGTGTGATCCAGTAGAGAAAGTGACACCAGAATTGGTCAAGCTTATGGATGATATGTTGGATACCATGTATGACGCTCCAGGTATCGGTTTGTCCGCACCACAGGTTGGGCGGCAACAGCAGATTATCGTGGCAGATGTATCCAAGCAGGAAGACGTCCGGGACCCTTATCAGATGATCAATCCGGAAATTTTGTGGACGTCAAAAGACGTTTTTAGTTACGAGGAAGGCTGCCTTTCTCTACCGGAACAGTATGCAGACGTCATGCGGCCCAAGCAGGTAAGGATAAGATATTTGGATAAAACCGGTTGCTCGCAAATTATAGAAGTAGAGGATTTACTTGCCGTTTGTCTGCAGCATGAAATGGATCACTTAAAAGGAATATTGTTTGTGGATCATATTTCAAAGCTCAAACGCGACTTGATTATGCGCAAGCTGCGAAAGATGAAAAAATTAGAGAAGAAGGGCAAGTGACCTTCCTAACGTTCCTATGAACCATCCTCTAAGGGTTGCATTTATGGGCACACCCGATTTTGCTGTACCTATCTTGAGGGCGCTGGCGAAGACGGGTCACCAAATAGTGGCAGTATACTGTCAACCGCCCAGAAATGCTGGCAGAGGTCAGAAAAAGCGCTTATCTCCTGTCCATTCGGAGGCCTTAGAGCAAGGGTATGAAGTCCGTGTTCCAACTGATTTGCAAAACAAAAATGTCCAGGAATCGTTTCGAGATCTAAACTTGGATGTGGCTGTAGTTGCTGCCTATGGTTTGATTCTCCCTAAAACCATCCTGCGCGTACCAATTAACGGTTGTCTTAACGTTCACGCATCACTTTTACCCCGGTGGCGCGGTGCGGCACCTATCCAACGGTCTATCCTAGCAGGCGACCGTGAAACAGGCGTCACAATCATGCAGATGGACCAAGGTTTGGATACTGGTCCTATACTTATTAAGGAGCGGATTCCGATTACGGCGAAAACGACGGGTCAAAGCTTACACGATCAACTGTCTGTTATGGGAGCAGGCCTGATCATTGAGGCACTATCTGGCGTAATCTCAGGGGTGCTCAAGCCTCTTCCTCAGCCGAGACACGGGATTTGTTATGCCGTAAAGCTTGATAGAAATGATGGCTGCATAAATTGGAAAATGACCTCACAGGAGATTGACCGTCAGGTGAGAGCTTTCTCAGCCTCACCCGGTGCATGGTTTAAATACGGTGAAGACCGGATCAAAGTACTTAAATCAAAACCAGTAGATGGATCTGGGGTGCCGGGTCTTGTTCTTGAAGGATTAGCGGTTTCTTGCGGCGAAGGTGTTTTGCAGTTGGAGATCGTGCAGAGACCCGGAAAAGTACCGATGGATGCAACAGAATTCTTGAACGGATATGATATCCCTCCTGGTACTATCTTGGTCTAGGATGAGTTTATGACCCGATATAAGATTATTCTCGAATATCATGGACGTGCCTTTGTAGGGTGGCAGCGCCAGGCTAATGGATTAGCTGTCCAAGAAGTGATAGAGAACGCTATAGAAAAATTTTCTGGCGAGAAAGTTGTCACCCACGTCGCTGGTCGTACTGACGCGGGTGTGCATGCTATTGGACAGGTCTGTCATTTTGATTTAGAAAAAGAAACGGACGGGTGCACGGTGCGTGATGCGATTAATTTTTATGTTAAACCCCATCCCGTATCAGTTTTAAAGTCAGAACCCGTGGATAATGAATTTCATGCTCGTTTATCCGCTACCAAAAGGATTTACTTATATAAAATTACCAATCGTCGAGCACCTCTTGCCGTCGAAAAGGGCCTTAGCTGGCACATCCCGCAGGAACTGGACCTGGATGTCATGAATGCTGCTGCTGAGACCTTGATTGGAAAGCACGATTTTACCACTTTCCGGGCGGTTGGTTGTCAGGCGAGTAGCCCCATGAAAACGCTTGATTATTTGGGAGTTGAAAGAGACGAGGGGCTAGTTTTGATTTCTGCCCGCGCTCGGTCATTCCTTTACCATCAAGTCCGTAATATGGTGGGTACCCTTAAGTTGGTCGGATTAGGTAAATGGACAGTGGATAACGTGGCCGAAGCACTAGCAGCCCGGGACAGGGCAAAGGGTGGTCCCACGGCACCACCGCATGGTCTTTACTTAACCGAGGTGGTTTATTGATGGTACTGCTGACTAGATATCCTACCAAGCACGTTATCCGCTATCTCGGTTAACGTAGGTCTAGACCGGTGTCTATTAAGTTGTTCCTCAAGGAGCCGGTTTTAAATGATCATCTGCTACCAACAGAATATTATTTGATCACTAGATGGGGTGATTTCTAGTAGCAAAAAGCATTAAGAGAAAACACTGCTGCCAAACAACTTTAATTTTTCGTATCAGTAGGATAAGCGTAGATACAAATAGAACTAGGATATTTCTTGGATTGTGAATTTCTCAAAGCATTTTTCCAGCATCATCTTTTTTATAGCCTTGGCATTCAGTGTTTTCCTGTTGTTGGCTCCCATGCCTTTGGGAATGGCACCAAAAGTGTTGCCGGCTGCAGCGGTGGTTTTATTGGCCGTGGCGCTTTGGTCGACGGCCGTCGTTCCATCGGCATTGGGATCAATAATATTCCTTTTTGCTGCGGTTGTGCTGTCGGTAGCGCCAGCATCAATTGTTTTTTCGGGTTTCTATGCCGGTGCAACTTGGTTGGTTTTTGGTGGGCTGGTTGTTGGGCTCGGGGTTAGACGCTCCGGGTTAGATGTTCGTCTGATCAACACCCTATTAAAACGTCTCCCTTCATCTTATTTAGGTATAGTTTACGGAATTTTTTTTGTTGCCTTCATGTTAGCGTGGGTTGTCCCTTCGGCATCGGCTCGGGTAGCACTTTTGGTGCCCATCGTTTTGTCTTTGAATAAAAGACTGGGTTTTGAAGTAGGGTCGAAGGGTCATAATGGTCTGGTGCTCGCCAGTGCTATGGGTACTATGACCCCAGCTTTTGGCATCCTACCGTCAAATGTTCCGAACATGGCTTTATTTGGTGCTATTGAAAGTATTCACGGCATACGCATCGCATATGCAGAGTATTTATTTCTCAATTTTCCGGTCATCGGTATTGGATCTGTTTTAATCTATCCGCTCGTAATTTTTGTTTTGTTTAAAGACCAGCCAAAGCCAGCCGTCGGAAGTGAGGTGACTAAATCCTGGAGTATTGATGAGAAAAAGCTTTTGATTATAGTGATGGGGGCACTCTTTCTCTGGTTAACCGATACTCTGCATGGTGTGTCGCCTGCATGGGTAGCTTTAGGCGCTGCTCTTATATGCTTGCTCCCGAAGTTAGGTTTGCTACCTCCAAAAACTCTAAGTAAAGAGATGGATTACGGTCCTGTGTTGTTCGTGGCGGGAGTCATTGGTTTAGGCGCAGTCGCGACACATTCTGGTTTAGGAAAATTGATTGCAACGTCACTCTTGGAAGTTGTGCCTTTGGAACCTGGGGCAGATGGAACCAATTTTTCCATGATTGTGTTGATCGGAACGGTTGTAGGTATTTTTACTACAATGCCCGCCCAGCCTTCAATAATGGTGCCGATGGCATCAGCCATGGCGTCGGCGTCAGGTTGGCCGTTGATGAGTATTCTTATGGCTCCTGTGGTTACCTGGATAATGTTCCCATTTTTCTATCAGGCCCCACCGGTGGTATTGGCCGTGGCTTTAGGTGAACTAAAAATTTTGTGGGTCATTCGAATGCTCTTAGTCTACATGATCATGAGCATAATTATCTTGTTACCAATCCATTTTTTATGGGGACAATCTCTTGGATATTTTGTTTCAGGCTAATCTAGTATAATTTAGGCTGCCGCACTTGGGCGAGAATTCACTAAGTTGTACCAGCGTAATATATTTTTTTTGTCTTCCGGCCATTTCAGCCCAGCTCGGTTTGCAAAGTCGAGACTTACCTGGGCAGTAATATCTGCGATAGTATAATAGTCGCCCGCCATATATTCACTGTGGCCAAGACGTTCGTCTAACAAATTATGGAAGTGGGCGACCCGTTTTTTTCCTCTCTCGGCTAAAGCCGGTATCTGGTCGAAGTTTACGACCCCAGTCAATCCGCGGCCCCTCATACGTTCAATTGTATTACGCAGGTACTCTGCTACCGCTAGAAAACCATCCCACTCCATACGGTGTTCCCACATGGAGATGATACCTTTTTCCTTAGAATTTTTGCCAAAAAGCGGAGGTTCTGGATAGGCCTCCTCTAAGTAACGACAGCATGCTATAGCTTCGCTGATGCAGGTGCCGTCGTCCAGTTGTAATACCGGAACAGTGGCCCAGGGATTAAGCGTTAAAAAATCTGCCTCAAGATGGGCTTTATTTGGGGTGTCGACCGGGACTGTCTCATACTCAATCCCTTTTTCAACCAAAACAATTCGTACTCTCCGTGGACTGGGTGCACCGTTGACGTCGTAGAATTTCATGAGTTTACTCCACTTTATTCTCAATAGAACCAATTGGTTCAATGGTTACTTTGACCACATCCCCTTTCACAAGAAATTTTGGTGGATCAAAGCCGATGCCTACACCTACAGGAGTACCAGTAACGATAATGTCTCCAGGTAATAAGGTAATACCCGCAGAAATTGTTTCAATCAGTGTAGGTATATTAAAAATTAGTGCCGAACAGCTTGAGTCTTGTCTTAGCTTGCCATTTACCTCGGTTTTGAGATGAAAAGTGTCAGGATTGCCTGCTTCTTCTCTTGTCAGCAACACAGGTCCCATAGGACAATAACCGTCCAGGCTTTTGCCTATGAACCATTGTTTGTGCTTATGCTGAAGTGTTCTTGCAGTTACATCGTTCGAAGTGGAGTATCCATAAACATATTGAAATGCATCAGCTTTTAAAATACCGCGTCCAGCTTTTCCGATTATGACGGCTAACTCACCCTCATAATCAGTGGAGTGGGTGTTATCCAGATAGGATGGAATGGGATCAAAGGGGCCGCTGACGCTGGTAGTTGCTTTTGTAAATATTATGGGGTCTTCAGGTACGGCAGTTGTTCCAGACGTAGCATCGAACCCGGAATCATGAAATTCTTGAGCGTGTTCATGATAATTTCGACCCACCGCCATAATATCACGTCGAGGCTGTGGGATGGGTGCTTTTAAAGTTACCTCAGAAAGGTCAAGAAGAGCGTGATCTCCACCGGTTTTAATAGCCTTCGCCGCTTGGTTTAATCCAGATTGGCCCAATTCAATTAATCCGAGCATAGTGGTGGGTAGATTTGGCGCGGCTTTTGAAAAGTCCGTAATAGTATTAGTTTTAGGCTCGAGGGCTCCAATTGCATCTGTTCCGCCCTTGTTGAATGTAACCAATCTCACGATTTATAAGTCCTACTACTTAATTTTAATAATAATACTGTTAATAGTAAAAATATTTACGGCGACATTCGGTTGGAGGGCACAAGATGCATTTCAATTTTCGTTTTGATGTCATCCGTTAGTGGTACTGATTTTCTAGCCTTCATGTCAAAGCGGACTTCAGCGGTTGTTTGGACTGCACATAGTGTTCCGTTATCTGCCTCAAACATGCGTTGTTCATGGGTCATGCTTTTGTTGCCAACTTTAATCCAACCACCCTTTATGACAATTAATTGCCCCACAGTTATTTCATGGATGAAGTTGATAGAAATATTAGCTACCACGATACCCATGTTCCCCCGCATCAATTCCGACTGTTTTATTCCGATAAGGTTCCACATTTGAAACCCGCCATCATCGAAGTGCTGGGCGTAAAATCGCACGTTCATGTGACCATAGTGATCGCAATGTTTGGGTAAAACTACACTTCGGTAGGTTTCGAACCAATCTGATGTTATCTCAATCATGGTCCAAAAACATTAGAAGTTGGGGAAAATATTATATTAGCCATTGTCTGCTTGCACGAAAGTGTAGGACTAAAAAGTAATCGAAAAGAAAAGCTATATGGAAAGCCCTTGTTTAAGTTCTATTGGCCTTTCTTCAAATGAAGTTGCTTCGAAGAAGTTTAATTTCGATTGAGCCGGTAATTTGCATTCAAATTTAGGCCATAAGCATAGTATCGGTTACCATATTAAGCATAATCCATACTCCCACATCTAAAACTACTATGCCACTAGCAACAAAACCATTAACATCAAGCGCTGTCTTGGCTATGAACCAGGTGTATGCGAGGACTAGGCAAAGTAGAAATAGATTAATTAGTTCAGCGCTGGGACCCTCAAATATTCCTAGCTCAAAAAATATAGCGAAAGGAAGATAAACAGAATTCTGGATTACCGACGCCCAGTTATAAGCGACGATAAACCCAAAAAACCGCCTTTCCCTCTTCAAAGCTTGGACGAGGTAATAGACAATCAAAGGAAACAAAAACCAGCCAATGGTGTATGCAATAGCTTCTATGGAAACAAAACGGAATGCCGTAGCATCAACGCCGCCATTTTCAAACCTAATCATCATCAAGAGAAAAAAAATTGGTGCCACTAGTGCGGCAGCAAAGAACGATAACCAAAAGCCATCGAGAGATGAATCAAAATAAGCCATGCCATTTCGATCGGCCCGGGCCAGGCGATAAGCGCCATACAGGGCGGTCGTTAAATGTGTTGCGGAAATCATTGGCAGAAACTAATTAACACCGAAATAGTTCTTAAGTGTGGTCGTATAAATCGCAGTAAGGGCTTCCAAATCAACTAGTTTAACAGATTCATCGATCTTGTGCATGGTTGCGCCAACCATTCCAAACTCAGCTACGGGACAATAGTCTTTGATAAACCTGGCGTCGGAAGTTCCGCCCGAGGTGCTTAAAACGGGAGTGCGACCAATGACTTCTGTAACTGCACCAGATAGTACGGCACTTAGTTGGCCGGGGGGTGATAAAAAGGCTTCCCCAGATACCTTGGTAATTAGATCATAACTGCTATCAGTTTGGTTGGTTACCATATCAAATTGTTCTCTAAGCCAACGTTCTATATCAGTGGCCTTGTGCAAGTCGTTAAAGCGTACATTGAAGGTAGCTCTGGCCTTTGCAGGAATTACGTTAGTTGCTGGATTATCTACGTCTATTGTCGAGACTTGTATGGTGGAGGCTTGAAAATGGTCGGTGCCTTGGTCCAATTCCTTCGAAGTGATGGTTTCAAGCATCTTTACAATGAGATGGATAGGATTGTCCGCGAGGTGGGGATAGGCTGTGTGGCCTTGTGTTCCCGATACGGTCAGATACCCGTTTAAACTACCGCGCCGTCCAATTTTAATCATATCTCCGAGTTCGTTAGGGTTAGTTGGCTCACCAACCAAGCATGCATCCAGGACATCACCTTCTTCGGTTATCCACTCTAAAAGTTTTTTTGTTCCATTAATGGCTGGCCCTTCTTCATCACCCGTGATTAACAGGCTGATGGATCCTTTGAAGTTGTTATCTCGGGTATCAATAAATCGTGAGACTGCGGCGACAAAACAGGCGATTGCCGTCTTCATATCTGACGCTCCACGGCCACATAGCATCCCTTTTTTAATTTCCGCGCCGAATGGATCTACGGTCCAAGCTTCCAAGTCACCGACCGGCACCACATCCGTGTGGCCGGCAAAACAAAAGTTTGGTGATGAATGACCAAACTTTGCATAAAGATTATTAACATCTGGGGTGTCTGCCGCGCTAAAGCTGACTTGTTTGCACCTAAATCCCATTTCGCTCAGGATATCCTGCAGAACGTCTAGGGCCTCACCGGTATCCGGGGTGACACTTGGGCATTTAATTAACGCTTGGGATAAATTAAGGGGGTCAATTGTCATAAGTGGCTATCTTTAATAGGGTACTAATCTCTCAAAAGTTCGTTTATAGATGTTTTAGCTCGTGTTCCTTCGTCAACCCGCTTTACAATAACGGCGCAATATAGGTTTGGTCCTTTAGAAGCATCAGGCAAATCCTTGCCTGGTAGGGACCCAGGTACGACAACAGAGTAGGCCGGAACCCGCCCAATGAACACCTCGCCAGTGTTTCGATCAATAATTTTTGTTGATGCTCCTATAAATACGCCCATAGAAAGCACCGAACCTCTCTCTACTAATACCCCCTCTGCAACCTCCGACCGAGCACCAATAAAGCAATTATCTTCAATAATTACGGGATCAGCTTGCAAAGGTTCCAGTACACCTCCTATACCCGCCCCTCCAGAAATATGGCAATTCTTACCGATCTGGGCACATGAACCAATCGTTGCCCATGTATCAACCATGGTACCGTTGTCCACGTAGGCTCCCAAATTGACGAAGGAAGGCATCAACACTACACCAGGGGCAATGAAAGCAGAACGTCTCACTATGCAATTGGGGACTGCACGAAATCCGGCCAACTCAAAATCATTGTCTGTCCATCCCGAGAATTTTGAGGGGACTTTATCGTACCAAAAGCTATTTCCTGGGCCGTTTTCAATGGTGACCATGTCATTAAGTCTGAATGACAATAATACGGCTTTTTTTAACCACTGGTTGACTATCCAACCTTGTGTTGTCTTTTCTGCTACCCGTACCTGACCCGAATCCAGAAGTTGTAGTGCATCTTCTACGGCTTCTCGTTGGTTTCCAGTCGTCTCCGGTGTGATTTCTTCCCGAGACTCCCAAGCAGCATTTATAATAGCTTCGATATCGGTAATTGACACGGTTCCGATTACCTTTCTTGGTTAAAATAAATTATCTCAGAGGGCGGGAAGATGGTGTACCGAATAGGTGGTGTCAATGGCCACACTTTCTAAAATTTTGTCACTTCGGTAAGCCAAGGGGCCAAATTATTGGTCGTAAAATCAGGTTTGGTAGTTTCTGCGTCAGCATGTGCCCAAGCTCGGTCTGTTTCTACCCACACGGTTTTCATCCCCATATCCGCTGCTGGCTTTAGGTTTCTGACAATATCTTCCACCATAACAGATTTTTCTGAATCAATTTTGTATTGTTTTACAAAGCGCTGATAAACCAGGGGGGCTGGCTTCGGTATAAAATTAGCGGCAACAATATCAAAAACATCTTCGAAATGATGTGCGATTCCGAGCCGTTCTAATACTTTTTCTGCATAGCTAGCCGCGGCATTCGTGAAGACAATCTTCCGTCCGGGTAGTTTATCCAGAGCCCTTTCCATCTGATCATCTCGTATGATAGCCGAGAGGTCTATCTTATGGACATACTCCAAATACGGAATGGGATCCATTTTATGGTTCTCCATCATCCCTCTGAGCGAAGTTCCATGTTCTTGGAAGTAGCGTTTTTGAACCTTGTGGGCTTCAGATTCACTAGTTTTCAGAAAGTTTGCGATATAAGAGCACATACGCTCATCGATCTGATCAAAAAGATTAGCTGACACAGGGTAAAGTGTATTATCCAAATCAAATATCCAGGTTCCGAAATTTTTTAGTTCGCTTGGCTGCATGATCTAGTTTTCACGGTTGTAGAATAACATTCAAAACGGGTCTGTTTGAGCTATGGAGTAATGAAAATGAGGTGCAAAAGATTAAGCCTTCCCGCCCGACAGGGCCAGTCGGGACTAATTATCCCCGACTTATAAGTGTTCCGACGCCGTGGTCAGTAAATAGCTCTAATAAAATTGCGTGGGCGACACGGCCGTCTATTATAACAGCTGCGTCAACACCTTTCTCTACCGCCTGTAAACAAGTTGTTGCTTTAGGTATCATCCCGCCAGAAATCACGCCATCGTCTATAAGTTTATAAGTTTCTTTTGAATTGATCTTTTCAATGAGAGTGTCATCGGCGTCTAAGACGCCGGCTACGTCGGTGAGGAGTAGTAGACGTTTTGATCCAATGGCGGCAGCAATGGCGCCAGCTGCCGTATCGGCATTAATATTAAATGTCTCTCCCTTAGGCCCAAGCCCAATAGGAGCAATCACAGGGATCATATCTGATTTCTTAAATACCTCTAATACATGAACGTTTATCTGATCTGGTTCTCCTACAAACCCCAAGTCTAAGACTTTTTCAATGTTGGAGTCGGGATCCCGTTTTGTCCGCTGGATTTTGGAGGCCCTTATTAGATTACCGTCTTTCCCAGATAGGCCTATAGCTAAACCACCGGCTTCGTTAATAGCAGCGGAAACCTGTTTGTTGATGGCCCCTGCCATAACCATCTCTACCACATCTACTGTTTCGGCATCTGTTACCCGAAGTCCATCAATGAAGGACGACTTTATCTTCATGCGTTCTAACGTTTGGCCAATTTGGGGGCCGCCACCGTGGACAACTATTGGATGAATACCAACTTGCTTTAATAGCACGATGTCGTTAGCAAATAGTTGTGCAAGATTATTATCTCCCATGGCATGTCCGCCATATTTGACGACAATAGTTTGACCCGCGTAACGGCGCATGAAGGGCAATGCTTGCGACAATATTCGCGCCTGAGAATGTGATTCTTTTGCTGTGTTCCGGATGTTTTTATTCATGGTGCTGAACTCTACCGTACCTTGCTCTTTATCGCCAGTGCAGCGAGCTCTGCTCGTAACTGACTAATGCCTGAGCGTTTTATCGAACTGGTTACCATAATTTCAGGATGCGCAGCAACGTGACGTGATAAATCGATATTTGTGCGTTCGATCAGTTTTAATAACAGGCTTTCTTTGGTCTTGTCACATTTTGTCAGGACCAGCTGATATGAAACTGCGGCTTCATCGAGTAGCTGCATAGTATTCTTATCTGTTTCCTTTAGTCCATGGCGAGAATCAATCAGCAAACAGACACGACGAAGCTGCGGTCTACCTTTTAGATAGAGCCTTATTAGTTTGTTCCATTCTTGAACCAAACTTTTGGAGGCCTTGGCGTAACCGTACCCCGGGAGATCGGTAAGCATTAGCCTCTCTCCTAGATCGAAGAAGTTGATTTGTTGCGTTCGGCCAGGTGTGTTTGAGATCCGAGCTAATGTTTTACGTCCTGTGAGTGAATTTATAAGGCTGGATTTACCCACATTAGATCTTCCTGCGAATGCTACTTCATTTAGCTCGCTTAACGGCATCGTCTCTATAGATGTAGCTCCAACTAAAAAGGTGCACTCTTGGGCGAATAAAATCCGCCCATCCTCTATGGCTGGATATTCTTTTTCATTAAAGCTGCTAGAATTACCGGGGTTGACCATGATGGCAGTCTTTTACTATGCGGGATTTTGGGGCCATGTAATATTCGTCGGATTATCCGTGAGAACACGGATAGTTAGCAAATTACGTGTTTTTACCTTTTTTCTGCGTGTTGGGCGTCGATTTTCCGCCACCAATGGCCACACCGGCGCGACGCATAATAACGTATTGCTGTAGAATAGAGAGTGCATTATTCCATGCCCAGTAGATTACAAGCCCTGACGGGAAACGGGCTAGCATAATTGTAAAAACGAAGGGGAGAAACATGAATATCTTTGCCTGGGTAGGGTCTGGCGGCGGCGGATTAAGTTTTTGTTGAAAATACATAGTTGCACCCATGATGACTGGCCAGATTCCAATCACCATGTACTCTGGGGGTGTCCAAGGGATCAAGCCAAATAAGTTAACAAAGCTCAGTGGGTCAGCAGCGGATAAATCTTTGATCCATCCATAAAAGGGTGCATGACGGAGCTCGATTGTAACAAACACAACTTTATAAAGGGCGAAGAAAACCGGGATTTGAGGTAAGATAGGTAAACAACCCGAGGCTGGATTTGCCTTTTCCCTCTTGTATAAAGCCATCATTTCCTGATTCATTCGCACCCTATCCTCACCAAATCTTTCTCTCAATTTAAGCATCTCTGGCTGCAACACTTTCATCTTGGCCATGGATTTGTAGGATTTGTTGGCTAGGGGGAAAAAGACTATTTTGATGCAAACCGTCAAAAGGAGAATTGATAAACCCATATTGCCTAGGATATTTGTGAAATATAGCAGGGCAAAAAAGAGTGGTTTGGTTAGCCATTCAAACCATCCCCAGTCGATTGCCAGATCAAATCGACTAATTTGCAATTCGTCACGGTAATCCAGAATCAACTGGGCTTCTTTAGCGCCGGCAAATAATCGGCTAGTGGTTTCATCCTGCGAGCCTCCCCTCAGAGACATGCTTTCGCCTCGAAAGTCGACTTGGTAGTGATCAATTCCGTCCCGTACCGAGTCTGAAAATCGTGTGTAGTTGTCTAACTTTTGGTCCGGAACCAAAGCAGTTAGCCAGTATTTGTCCGTTATTCCTATCCAGCCGCCGGTAGACTTTTCATTTGAAATAATTTTTGATTTTGAATCCTGAAGGTCATCGTAATCTACTTCCTTCAATATCCCATTAAAAACGCCTAACAAGCCTTCATGTAGGATGTAAAAATCAAGGACATCCGGTGTTCCCCGTCTAACGATTTGGCCAAAAGGGAACACAGTTATAGGCTTATCAGATTTATTGGTGACCCGCTGCTTAACCTTAAACATATAGTTTTGATCAATGGATATTATCTGTTGGAAGGTGACATTTGACGTGCTGCTCCACGTAAGGGTTACGGGCGTTTCGGGGGTTAGTTCCCGCCGATCCGCCGTCCAAGTGGCGTCAACCGGTGGCACTTCGGTATCTTCGGAAATCCAGCCATAATAGGAGTAATAGGAATTATCTGTTCCAAATGGTTTCAACAATGAAACACGTGGACTGTCAGGCTCTATGGTTTCCCGATAATCCTCCAATGTAAGATCATCAAACCTAGCACCAACAAGGGAAATTGATCCGGTTACTCTGGGAGATACAATTTTCACCCGCGGTGCTGCCTCTAGGATTTTGTTAGCTATCAATTTGGATGTAACTAAAGGTTGATTAGGCGCAGACAAAGAAGACTGACTAGACGCATTTGGTGCTGTGGGCGGTTTTGGGATTTCAGCGTTAGAAGGTGCCTTGGGTGACGAGCCGCTTTTGTCAGAATGCTCAGGCGGCGGCATTGTTTCTGAAAGGTAAAACTGCCAGCCCAACATAATGGCGACGGAAAGGACAATAGCCAGTAAAAGGTTTTTTTGTTCCATATTTTTCAGTTTGGTGTTGGGATAGTCTTCTAGACGTTACTTTCCTGGATCAGCAGAAAGATTTGATTCTCCGATATAGCCTTGGGCGTCCCCAGGTGCAACACACTTCCCACTAATCTGGACGTTCATTCCTTGCTTGACGTTATGATGGGGAGGCACAGGATCAAGGCCCGACGTTCCCCAAGGATGACACCGGGATATTCTCTTCATTGTCAGCCAAATGCTTTTAATAGGTGCATGGTTTTCAATGGCTATAAGAGCGTATTGGGAGCACGTTGGATAATGGCGGCAATGTCCTGAAAATAATGGGGAAACGAAGAGTTGGTATCCCCGAATAAGCAGCCATAGCAGAAAGGTTGATAATTTACTTATAATATTCAATTTACGTCCTCGACAGTATCATTCAGAATTTCGACCCGAGCATCCAGCTTCCGGAGTGCCCAATTCATATCCGATACCATAAAATCAAATGGTCTATCAAAGGCATTCTTTCTGCCTATTAATACGTAGTCTCTATTAGCCCTTGCATAGGAAGATATAACTTTCGCTACTAGAGCTCGAAGTCGCCGTTTCACCCGGTTACGTACTACAGCACCACCAACTTTCTTGCTAACCGAGTAACCAATACGGATATTTTCATGTGGGGCTATTTCTCTTTCTTCAAAATTATGGGAGTGCACCTGAAGGATGAAACCTGGAGTAACCCACTTCCTACCTTTGGCTGCAACTTTCAAAAACTGTGGTCTATTTCTTAATTTTCCAAGAACAGTGGTCATGGCTATTATGCCAAGAGTTGTTATGTGAAAGAGAGAGTTAAGCGGATAGTTTTTTCCGTCCCTTTGCTCGTCTCCTTGCTAATATACGGCGACCAGTTGGGGTTGCCATACGAGACCGGAATCCGTGCCGATGTTTTCGCACAAGGTTACTAGGCTGAAAGGTGCGTTTCACTGAAAGACTCCAGAAATTTCTTAAGGTTCCACGACAAGCTCGGTATATACGGTTTAAACTGCTGTTAGTCAATTAGCTGAATATCGGTCATTTCATACGTACCAACGATTGTTTGTCGAGGTGTCGTGGGATTAATCTCCAATCGGCAAGCCCTCGCGCCTTGGGTCAACTCCCCCTTCGAGACCTTCTTTTGTGATGGCGATTCCGTGCAATCCGCTCACCATACTGCGAATTCGAACTTGATGCCCCCGTTGTTCAAGTGCCGGTTTGAGTTTGACTAACGGCGTTCCTTGTTCAATATCCGTATAAGAGTTTAGATTTACGAAATGGGGTAACTCAAATGCTGATTGAATATTCATTTTCCAGTCAAGAACCGCAATAATACTCTTCGTAACATAGCCTATAATTCGAGATCCACCCGGCGATCCAAGTGCAAAGACTGGCTTCCCAGCGTTATCAAATATTATAGTTGGCGCCATGGATGAACGAGGACGTTTGCCGGGCCAAACCGAATTTGCAACAAATTTGCCATCTTTAATTGGATTGAAGGAAAAGTCTGTTAACTGATTATTCAACAAAAACCCCCTGACCATAAGGTGGGAGCCAAAGGGATTTTCTATTGTTGTCGTCATTGAGACTACATTGCCACTTTTATCAACAACTGTAAGATGAGAAGTTGATTTACCTTTCAAAGACTCATCGGGTGCAAATTTTTTAGTTAGGTTCTGGTCCAGTTCGCCGGAAGCAGCTTTTCCAATAGATCGGTCTATTTTGATAAGTTCAGATCGGCCAATCAGGTATTCTGGATCGATCAGCCTTCCAACGGGAATGTCTAAAAAATCAGGATCACCGATGTAATGGTTTCTGTCGGCGTAAGCTAGGCGGCTGGCTTCAGTAATTAAATGAACTGCATCAATTGAATTAGGCTTAATTGATGCCATCTCGACACCTTGTAACATACCCAGGATTTGAAGAGTGGTAACGCCTCCAGAGGTTGGGGGTGGCATTCCGCAAACAAACCATTTCCGGTATGGCATACACAGGGGGTCCCTACGCTTGGCTATATAACCTGCCATGTCATTCATTGTTAGACGTCCCGGATTGATTTTTGAACTCTTCACGGCGTTAACTATGTCTTGGGCAATGCGGCCGTTATAGAAGGCATCAGCTCCTGACTTGGCAATTGTTCTAAAAGTTTCAGCTAAAGCTAAATTGGTTAGGCGGCTTCCGATCATTTTAGCGTTTCCATTCGGACTAAAAAAATATTGTGTCGTTGCTTTAAATTTCTTTAGATGCCGATCCCTTAACACCATTTTATTGAGCCGAGGAGATATACTAAAACCGTCTTCAGCTAACCTAATTGCTGGCTGAAACAGCGCCTTCCAAGGGAGTTTACCATGTTTCTTATGTGCCATCTCTAGCATACGTAATAAACCCGGAACACCTACCGACAAACCACCCGGAATTGTTTCGTGAAATTTAAAACTCTTTCCGTTGGAATGTTGGAACATGTCTGGAGTTGCGCCCTGAGGAGCAACCTCTCTTCCATCATAGGCGTCAATATCTCCGGATTTCGAGGTAAAGTGCAGCAAGAATGCCCCACCGCCAATCCCTGAAGATTGAGGTTCCACCAGATTTAACACCATTTGGATAGCTATTGCGGCATCAACGGCACTCCCACCCGCACGGAGTATATCGTGGCCTGCCCGTGAGGCATAAGGGTTGGCTGTTACGACCAAATGTTTGTTAGCTTTTACTATTGGCCTGGATACTGCCGTTAGTTTTGGACTATCGGATAATTTTGGCTTGGGAAGGCTATTAATTGAATTGGAACGAGTTTCACTGGTCGGGGATACGGTTTCACATGCTGACAGAAATAATGAGGCGGCTAGCAGTCGGATAATTAAGCGCGAAGAGAATGTAAAATAGTTCATTATATTTTTCTCATGCTGCATGATTCAAACTCTAATTGTTAATGACCTATCATGCTAAAATACGTGCCTATTTCTACTATAAATTGGTTTTATATAACAAATTTTGTCAACGATATAAGTTCGTGTTATTTGAGAAAAAGGCTTATGTCTATTGATTTATTTGGCTAAACTCATAGTACGTTTAAGGTGTTGGTTGATGTTCAAAATGACACTATAGGTAGAGATTTTCAAACGAGTATGGTATGTCACCGCCCTTTGATTTGGAAGAGTACGGAATGACCCGTGCGGGTTAGTGTGTTGTTCTTGAAATAGTCAATTATACTTGCCCAAAACCACCATTTGAATATTCTCGCCTATATTTCGAGCTCACAGCTTGTTCATTGGAGCACGTATTGGTTGGTAAAAAAATATTGAGGATTATAAAATAATCGTAAGACTAATTTGATGCCAAAGTCTTTAGAAATTATTTGTACCATTGACGAACTGCGTACCAAGATTGCGTCCTGGCGAAAGGATAAATTAAGCATTGGTCTCGTCCCTACAATGGGAGCCCTTCATGGCGGGCATTTATCTCTTGTTGCTCGGTCAGTGGCTGATAATGACCGGACCTGTGTTACTATTTTTGTTAATCCCCGGCAATTTGGCCCGGGAGAAGACTTCAAGGCCTACCCTCGAGATCATCAGGCAGATACTCAAGCGCTGGAAGATTGTAAAGCGGATCTCTTATTCGCTCCAAGTGTGGAAGAAATGTACCCAACAGGAAGTGCTACAAGTGTTTCAGTAGTAGGTATAGGTGACATATTAGAAGGGGAGTTTAGGCCCGATTTCTTTAAAGGTGTCGCTACTGTGGTTACTAAGCTGCTTTTTCAAATACCTCCGAACAGGGTCTATTTTGGGGAAAAGGATTACCAACAGCTTTGTCTTATTGAACGTATGAAGTCCGATCTCGATATACCCGTTGAAATCATCGGGTGTCCTACAATTCGCGAGCGCGATGGACTTGCGCTATCATCGAGAAATATTTACCTAAATAAGGAGCAAAGATCAGTTGCCCCAGGGTTACATCGCATTCTTAATGAAACGGCGGAGCACTACCATACGTCAAATAATAGCAACCAAGCGATTTCTAAAGGAAAAATGGCCTTGATAGAATCTGGGTTTACAAAGGTTGACTATATTGCGATTTGTGACCCAGCCACATTAAATCAAGCCGAGCAAAATACAGGATCCGTAAGAGTATTAGGGGCTGCATGGCTTGGAAGAACACGATTGATTGATAACGTTGAATTGTAGTGTATCAACGCTTTGAGCTAATTCTTTAATTGAGATGCTTGGCGTTACGATCTAGTTACAAATAATTTTTTATAATTTGGTTTTAATTTCCTGAAGTTTTTCCGGCGACTGGAGTAAAAACTAGTGCTAGTGCCGTGCAAATAAATAACAGTGAAACAAATTCACGCCAACCAACGGTTTCCCCCAGAACTAGGCTTGAACTGACCACTCCTATAATTGGGACTAGTAGAGTTGAGATAGTGCAAATAGAGACGGGTAACATTTCAATCACTCTGAACCAGACAAACCAGCACATGATAATAGGGCAAAATAACACGAAGATAGTAGAACCAGCCGCTGCTAGGGAATAAGTTTGCCAATCGGGGGTTTCAAGGATCAAGGCTAAGATCGTAATGGGTAGTCCGCCAATGACTAACTGCCACCCCACGAGGGAAAGCGTGGAGATACGCCACTTAATACTCTTTTGTACAACAGTACCGGCACCCCAGGAAAAGGCTGAGGCTAACATGAAAAAAGCACCAGCCGGCGCAAGTTCTAGGATGCCAAGCTCCCCAGATAACAATACACCAAGCCCGCACATGCCAAGAACAAGTCCAATTAGTTTACTGGGTGTCGATTTTTCGCCAATAAATAATATACTCAAGATCACGGCCCATAGGGGCATTGTATAGGCGATAATGGAGGCTTGACCGCCACCCAGAAGGCGTATTCCAAACGCGCTAAATACGTGCCAGAGGGTAATGTTTAAAAATGCCGCTAACGTGATCTCTCGCCACTGCCCTTTTGGAATTCCAATCTTAAATTTAAAAAGGAACCCGAGGCCAAATATAGCGAGGGCAGCAGTCGGTGCAATTAGACCACGAAATGTTAATGGTGGAATTTCAGCAAGAGCAATTTTCAGGAATGGCCATGAAACACCCCACCCGAATATAGCCACCGCCAGAAAAATGTACGCCTGTGCTGTGAGGTCGCTATTTTCTGGATGAGGTATCATTGATGGCTAGATTAGTTAATGTAAAGTTGTAACGACACAAAACACCTAGCATTTGATGGTTAGCGCTACAAACCACAAAGACTAACACCTTGGCTTGGAGAGGATAGCTTTTGGCTGTTGTATCTTTTGGGGTAGTCCCCCTAATTTAGGTAGAGATGTACCTCGGTGCTGGTCGCGCGTGCTGTCCGCTCGGACAAGGACACCCGATTTGGCGAGAGGCCCATACGTTGCAACGATCTAAGTACATTTTCCGCATTGCGGCGCGCCTTGTTTCGGTCAACAGAAAGCTTGGCTACTCCGCCCAAATTCGGGGCTATGGCTACCAGAGAAAAAGTTGAACCGGGTCGACGTTCAAGGACCCGGCTGACAGCGTTGTATAGTGCTTGCTCATAAGCCACGTCCTTACGGTCAAAGCGAATTACCACCAACGGGCGACTACTAATCGATCGTTGGGTTCGGGCCCCGACGGAGTTTTGTCTGCCAGAAGCGACTGCATCAAGGGCTCGGTTAGTAAGACTGGCCCCCATGATTTCGCCAGTTTTGATGGATTCAGATAGCGTGTTCAAGTTGCTACGTTCGGTCGCGACAAAATTAGTATGACGTTGGATATCCTCACTTAGTTCCTTTAATACACGCTCAACTAAAACAACAGTCCGATTTACTTCATCTTCTAACATGGCAAGTTTTTGGTGGTCTTCATCCATCGCTCCAGAAACACGGAAGGCCGCTCGAGTGTTCTCTGATAGGAATGCTGCCAGGGTTGAATCAGAGGTGACCTGAGAGGTCAATTTATTCATGGACCCTATGTCCTCGCTGATACTATTTAATAAACTCAGGGCGGTATTAAATCTTTGCACCAATACCGGGTTTCCAGGGGTAGTCCCGACTTGAAGACGTGAATTCACGACGGCAACGGCACGCTGATAACTTTCTGCGCTTTGGACGCTATTAGCTCGAAGTTGTTGAAGATTGGAATTATTCCTGGACACGTTGATCTGTAGACGGCGCAATTCTTTCCGTAACTCAGCAACTTTACTGCCTACAAAGGTGCCAGAATCAGCGCCGTTATTTGCGGGCGCATTTTGAGCTAATCTTGTAGGCGCTAATGGGGGTGCGGGGGAAGTTCTGGCCTCAGGAGCTTGATCCTTTTGGGCAGATGAAGTGGGCCCAGCTGGGTCTTCACCTGTCAAGGTGGGGAGCAAGGACTCCGCAGAGAAGGAACAACCAGAAATAAAAACCGCAACGCCAATAAATACTGGACGAATATTTTTGAGGACCATCCCGACGAAATTCCTATTACAATTAAATTCAAGCCACTAGATCAAGCAAGCTAACCTCTGCGACTAACAATTCGTACACATACACTTAAATATATTACTTAACTATACGTTAAACCTCAATCAAGAAAAAACCCCAATCAAACTCCAAGAAGAATCCTAAAACAAACCATATTAGAAGGGTGTCTTGAACTTAACCCGCCATTTGAATAGTTTTGTCCCTCCTTTGGCGCCCGTAGCTCAATTGGATAGAGCGTCTGACTACGGATCAGGAGGTTGAGGGTTCGAGTCCTTCCGGGCGCGCCATTTGCTGTAGTCACATACAATTTTTTAAGTCACACAATTAAATTTGTGGTGTTTTTGCCGAATCAATTTATTTTGGGGAGGATTTAAAAATATTGATATGCATGTCTCAAATGGTTGATGGTATTCAGCGTTCGCATCACAGAAGATCGTAGGATACGTCATTCTGCTACTGCAATCTTTTCAAAACCCATTCCACCTGACCCCACAATAAAAGCAGAAATTTTTTCTACACCCAGATTCTTTTTTAGATTTGTGAAGTAAAAGGGTTTTTCACCCCGCATTTTCTGGGCGTCACGTTCCATTACATCAAGGTCTGCTCCGACAAACTTTGCAAGATCGATTTTATTGATCACCAGTAAATCAGAACGAGTGATACCTGGCCCACCTTTCCGCGGTATTTTGTCACCGGCAGAGACGTCAATTACGTAGATTGTAATATCGGCTAGCTCTGGGGAAAAAGTTGCTGCTAGGTTATCTCCGCCTGATTCAATGAACAACATGTCGAGATTGGGAAACTTTTCATTCATTTCGGCGACCGCCGCGAGATTCATCGAGGCGTCTTCTCGGATAGCGGTATGGGGACACCCCCCCGTTTCCACTCCCAAAATGCGGTCTGGTGGAAGAGCGCCTGATTTGGTCAAGAACTCAGCGTCTTCTCGTGTATAAATGTCGTTGGTGATGGCGGCAATGTTATAACTTTCTCCCAAATGCTTACATAGTTTTTCTAATAAAGTTGTTTTACCTGTACCGACTGGACCTCCGATGCCAATACGCAGGGGATCTCTATTGAATTTAATCATGATCGGAAAAGCCTAGTATATTGTGTTTCATGTCGTGCCGAAGTCCAATCCACAACCAAGGTAGCGGATCCCATATTTTTCGGAGAAGACGTTAACGAGATTTCTTTTACCGTCAAAATTGTGTCGGCTAAGCCCGCTAATACCTTTAGGCCCATCGTTTGGCCTATGGGAATGAGCCTCACTCCCGCAGAAACCAAATTGGATGAAAAGGCGTTTAAGTACGCTGTTAAGGCATCAACAAGCGCGATACCATGAATTGCAGATACGAGTGCAACAGCTACCGAGTAGGGTATATTTTTGTTATCTTGTTTTAAATATGAGGATATACGATTTAGTTGGTTTGAAGGCCAAGCTGCGCAAATGGCGTCGATGAAAGCGTTACCTTGAGCGTGGCTCTCAATTTCCATTTCGGCTGTCGGTTGAAAAGCTCGGGCCATTTCTAATAGCTCTAATAAGCGTACGTCATTTTTTTCGATAACCGCTCTCCATGTTTCCGAAAATAAAATGCCATCTTTACAGCCTACACCATAGGTTAAAACGCCTTCTATCCAATTCTGAAGAGTATATGCGTCCCTTATCAGGCCTTCTTCAACAGCAAACTCAATTCCGTGGGAATAGATGTATGCTCCCACGGGGAAATTTGGAGATAGCCAAGTGAGGATTTTTAACAGGTTAGCATCTGATTGGGTACTAATATTCAAGTTTTTTCACCACTGCTGTGAGTGTGAGTGTGTTCGTAAGCTCCACCTTCAGGTTCAAATGGTGCTGTAAGGCGGTGAGTAGCGGCCCCCAAGCCTTGTACCATTTTTTCCAGCACGTGATCTTGGCAAATTCGTAAGTTGCCCCGCGGCAGGATTTGCACCGCCGTATGACGGTTACCAAGATGCCAAGCTATTTGGGTCTTCTTTTCAGCTGTTTTACAGATGATATCAATTACAGCTTCCGAGGCAGCGCGAACAGCAAGGATACCTCCGTCATCCAGAACCAAGCCATCGCCATCCCTAAACCGACTGGGCTCAACCAGATCGAGAAGAAAATCCTCGCCGGTGTCATCGGTCAAACGGATTCGCCTTCGGTAACGGTTATGAAACGGTAGGGACACGGTCGCGACCGCAGCTTCCAGCAACCAATCTCCAGCCGGCGAAATTTCAATGGCCCGGCGCATTTTAGAATAAGAAATAACGCTGGGCCATGGAGAGTTCCTGGGCTGGTTCACATATTAGGAGTTCTCCATCGGCTCTTACTTCATAGGTTTCCGGATCAACAAACATGTCTGGCGTATAGTCGTTCAGGATCATGTCTTTTTTTGTTACGGATCGAGTGTTGCAGACGGGAAGCGTATCTTTTTTTAGATCCAACTCCGACCCTATACCAACGGCATCCTTAGATATAAAGCTTACTGAGCTCGCCTGCATAGAACGCCCGAGACTTGCAAACATGGGACGATAGTGGACGGGTTGGGGTGTTGGAATAGAGGCGTTTGGATCACCCATGGCAGCGCCAGCGATAGATCCACCTTTTAAAATAAGATCGGGCTTAACTCCAAAAAACATGGGTTTCCAGAGAACAAGATCCGCGAGTTTGCCAACTTCAACTGAACCAACGTGATTGGCAATACCGTGGGTTAGGGCAGGGTTTATTGTGTATTTAGAGATGTAACGTTTGACCCTAAAGTTGTCGTTTTTGCCTTTCTCGTCAGGTAGTGATCCCCGCTGTTTTTTCATTTTGTCGGCAGTTTGCCAGGTGCGGATGATGACTTCACCCACACGTCCCATAGCCTGGCTATCAGACGCAATCATAGAAAAAGCCCCAAGGTCATGGAGTATATCCTCGGCAGCAATCGTTTCCCGCCGGATACGGCTTTCAGCGAAGGCTACATCTTCCGGGATCTTGGGGTCGAGGTGATGGCACACCATGAGCATATCCAAATGCTCATCCACGGTATTTATCGTGAATGGACGAGTAGGGTTTGTGGAGGATGGTAATACGTTAGTTTCTCCGCACAATTTGATTATGTCGGGTGCGTGGCCTCCCCCGGCGCCTTCGGTATGGAAGGCGTGGATAGTGCGATCTTTAAATGCGGATATCGTATTTTCGACAAAGCCCGCTTCATTCAAGGTGTCCGTGTGAATGGCGACCTGCACGTCCACCTCCTCGGCCACGTTCAAGCAGGTATCAATGGCGGACGGGGTTGTTCCCCAATCTTCGTGAAGCTTGAGTCCACACGCTCCCGCATTGACCTGCTCAAATAAGGCGTCGGGTTTAGAGGCGTTGCCTTTGCCAAAAAATCCTAAGTTCATAGGTAGGCCTTCTGCCGCCTGCAGCATCCGACTGATATGCCAAGGCCCGGGAGTGCAGGTGGTGGCATTAGTCCCTTCTGCAGGTCCGGTTCCGCCACCAAGCATAGTGGTAATGCCAGAATAAAGGGCATCATCAACTTGCTGTGGACTGATCCAGTGGATATGAGCATCAATTCCACCTGCCGTTAGTAGTCGACCCTCCCCGGCGATAGCCTCAGTGCCCGGTCCCACAATAATATCAATCTGAGGTTGAATGTCTGGATTTCCAGCTTTGCCAATACCAGCAATGCGGCCGTCCTTAATCCCTACGTCAGCTTTGACAATACCCCAATAATCGATAATAAGAGCATTGGTAATGACAGTATCAACGGCGTTATCTTGTCGACTGATTTGGGATTGGCCCATGCCATCTCGGATTACTTTGCCTCCACCAAACTTTATCTCCTCGCCATAGATTGTTTTGTCCTCTTCCACTTCAATTAACAAATCCGTATCGGCAAGGCGGACTTTATCGCCAGTAGTGGGCCCAAACATGGCCGCATATGCTGCGCGGTCAATTTCGTAAGCCATGTGTCCAACTTCTCCCTTTTAATCCAGATCGCCTTGGACTAAGGCGTTAAATCCATAGACTTGGCGGTTGCCTTGATAGTCAATCAGGGTGACGTTCCGGCGTTGACCAGGCTCAAACCGGACGGCTGTACCAGCAGGAATATCTAGCCGTTTACCTTTCGATTTCTCACGGTCAAAATCGAGCGCCGAATTTGTCTCAAAAAAATGGTAATGGGAACCCACCTGCACTGGTCTGTCTCCGGTATTGGTCACAATCATGTCCAAAGTTTCTCGGTCTTTATTGAGGATCAAAGTGCCGGGAGCGGTTATGACTTCGCCTGGTTTCATGCTTCGTTTTCCTAACGTATGGGGTTGTGGACAGTCACCAATTTGGTTCCATCCGGGAAAGTAGCCTCAACCTGAATGTCACTAATCATCTGATCTATCCCTTCCATCACCTGGTCTTTAGTGAGAACATTTCCACCATCACGCATAAGATCGGCGACTGAGGAACCATCTCTGGCACCTTCTACGACAAAGTCGCTGATTAACGCGACGGCTTCCGGGTAATTAAGTTTAACACCGCGAGCCAAACGTTTTCTTGCTACTTCTGCAGCCATTGTAACCAGCAATTTGTCTTTTTCTCTCGGTGTAAGGTGCATGGTTTAAATTCCTCTTATGATAATCAATCAGATGTGCCATAAACGTGGAAGAGAATTTGGTAAACTTGCCACATGATGCCGAAAATTTTGCCAAAAATTGCCAAAGGCATTGCGCAAGTTTAAAGGATCTTCACCCATAAATCGGGCGATAAGAACTCCATTAGTAACACTGACAGACATACGAATATTTTCCTCAGGGTCTTTAATTAGGTTGCGGGCGTAATCCAAGTACGTGCCGACATTGTCAGATATGAACACGATAGTCGCCGCCCCGCTGATGTTTTTTAAACAAGCTGGGTGATTAAAAATCTGTGGAATATTTTTCTCAAGTAACAAAGCATCTATCCAGACAAGCTTATTATCTCGCCAAACCTCCCAGGAATCCCGCAAATATCCAGAAGAAAAGGTTTCACCACTGCCTTTCCTACCAAATACGACAATTTCACCGGCCAGTACTTGTGAGCCTGCCGCCGCCCTAATTCGTGTGGTGCGATTGAGGCGGGCGTTATCAAACAATATTGTTTCCTGGGGAAGGTATTCCGCCCAAGCATGTGTGTTTGCTTTAAGATCTACTTCCATTAGGCAAGTAGCTTCTGAAGAGCCATAAACTTTTTCTGCTGCCTGGGCCATTATCATTGCAGACGTTTTCTCACCAAACGTAAGTGCTAATGATATTTTGTCACCGCCAACCAAGCCACCTGATGTAGTTACTATAATTCCTAATTTTATTTCCTCTGAAGACACATTCGGAAATAGCACCCTGATCGGATCACTTTGGTAAAGGTGGAATAAGTTAGTACGACCATCGCGATAAGAAAATTCGATATTTCCTTGACCATTGATCTGCATTGGAGAGCCCGTTACAGGCCGTTTGTTAACTGCGCACATGATCTTTTACCAGTCCAGTCATATCATAGTTGACCAATTTAAGGTGGTCTATGCAGCATCGTCATAGACTAGAATTAATTTTGGGAAAATATAAGTTCGAGTGTATTGATTGGCGTACAAGGCGGTTAACACGACAGCTTAAAAAAATTCTAATTAGGATCTAAAATTGTTTCCCAGA